>Ga0123342_1003044_pt1 | contig 27316 bp, 9 predicted proteins | sample Turbeawhitnodule_FD_89960 | JGI IMG/M metagenome (GOLD analysis project Ga0123342, IMG submission 89960) | Root nodule microbial communities of legume samples collected from Mexico - Turtle bean Mexico white nodule | ecosystem: Host-associated > Plants > Roots > Nodule | place: Mexico: Nepantla...
AAGAGAAGGAGGAAAAAGAGGGGAAAAAGGAGGAGGAGGGGGGGAGAGGGGAGGAGAAAGAAAGGGAGAGAGAGAGAGAGAGAGAGAGAGAGAGAGAGAGTGGAAGGAATAGACAGAGACAAATAATTGAAGTAAGAACACAAACGTTTGATTTAATAATGCTTTGTGATTAAATAGTTTTCTCTGCATGAATCATCATCTTAGATCACAATCCATTAATGAAAACACCAAAATATGGAGAGTCTTGAGTACAAGAGCCTGAGTCTTGAAAATTAATTATTTGGGCATTCAATTGTCTCACAAATTTTATTCTAATGCTGCAAATCATGTGATAGAATCTTTCATACCACAATATTATAAATGAACTACTACATTTTCAGGTGTAAAAATAAATGAACTACTAAATTTGTTAGTTGTAAAAAATAAACTTTTATAATTATATTCTAACAACTTTACTCAACATGCATCTTTAATTTTTCAATATAATATCTAAATTATCTTCCTTATAAATTTGTTTAACAAATTTATAAATTCATTTTCCAAAGTAATAATGTAATTAAAACAATTAGTCGCATTTTTTTTTAAGAATTCATATAAAAAAAATGGTTAAGGTATGACGAGTTTTGATATGATAAGAGACAAGTTTTATTTTAGAAATCATATCCAAGATATTTATTTTGGTGTATCTAACAATTTATACATGTCTCATATTTAATATAAAACACAAAGTTATAAGTGTTTAAATTAAGTTTTTAAATGTTGGACAAAAGGTTAGATGCATATTAAGATCAGATAAAGTTATCTAACAAAATGTGTATAAAAGATATTATGTGCATTGAAGTTTTAGAAAAATATGTGAGATAACTTTAAACATGTACTAAAAGTGATATATTATGATGAAAGAATGTTAACCAAGAATGTACTCAAAGAGTAATTTTGACACAACATACAAATCATTAAAGTTTGTATGTTCAATATAGCTTTGTTAGAAGAACAAAGAAGTAATAGATAAAATTATGGTCTTTTATACAACACTTTCAGTAAAATAACAAAAGGTGTTAATATAAAGTCAAACATGATTCTAAGAAGGCATTAATACAATGACAATTCACAACGCACAAGCTACAAACAATCCAATTTAGGATGTTTATTGATGTGATCCTAAAATCGGAGTTTTCAAGAAAAAGAGATTTTTAAGAAGATTCCTCAAAAAGGCAAGTCAAAGAGTATAAAAGTGTAAATAGTATAGAAGAAAGTCTTTCAAAAGAAAAAATACTTTGAAAATAGGTATTAGACTAGTTTGTTTGGATATTAGAATATGGTTAACCTAAGTTAGAATAGTTAACCTTAGGTGCTTATATGTAAAGTGGAGTCTCACGTCTCCATTTAGAGTAAATATAACATAGCTCATAGTTCTATAAAAGGAAATCACACTGTATTGTAAAAACACATATTTTAGACTAAAATTCATTTGAGCTTTTGAAAGTCTTGAAGTTCTTTTAGTGAGAGTGTTGTTTACTTAATCAACTTGTTTTAAGTAGCATCACATTTCTCTTACCTTCTTGGAGCCTCCAAGAAGTATGTCAAGAGTCTGCCAAGGGTTTTAGCCAACTTCCATGGTTGTGTACATTCGAAGAAGTAATGACCCTATCCTTTTCCATTCATCATATGTGCATACTTTCAAAATGTTTCCATTTCATGCTTTCTTTCTTTGCGAGTACTTACTAACATTTCATCCATTGCATCTACACCACCTCAAGTTTACAAATAACCAATAAAAAACCTAAAGAGATATTTATGGCCTCACCCTACTCACGCCACCTTTCACCTAAGTTTTCTTCAAGAAAACCAAGAAACCTTCCATTGAACCATCACCACATAACTCTCGACAATTTAGTCTTTTACTACCCAAACCATATCCAAAATTCACAAAACCAAGTTTTATCTCTTCCTTAGACAATTCGCAACAAAACCTTGAAAAGAGTTCTCCAAAAAGATCAAGAAAAACCACAAAGAATCACCACCTACATCATCCTTAGCTCTCGCAAACTTTCCTTCTTATTCTTCTAAGATTCACCACAAAACTCATCCTAACCTTTCCAAGAACCTTCCTAAGCCAACCTATATTTATCCCTTATCCATCTTAGGGTTAGTTGAGACTTAACCAAGTCCAAGGGAATCTAGAAAGCATCCAAGAAACTCTTTCTTTGAACTTTGACTTGTCTTTGCTTTGAAACTTCAAAGAAAGGTCCTCCCTTTTCAAGAAACATCCAACTAGGTTTCTATCATTTATAAAAGAATTTTTTGCCATGCAAATAATGTTAATGAGCAAGTGAACATCTACATCTTATTAAAATGTTGCATGCAAAATATTTTCACAAGCTTCTAAGTGCCATAATTCAGTGAGAATTTATGAAAAAAGTTAGGCACTTATCGATTTTAATTGTTAATAAAGTTATAGTTCAACCTTAAATTTAGGAATTTGAATCTTATAACATATTTTGGATTATGAAATGAATAAGAACTATTTATTCTCGATTTTGTGCAAATTTCAGGAATTTAAAGAAAGATGGAGACAAAGGGTTAAAGGAGGAATATAAAAGTTAGAGGTGAGGAGAAAAGACAAAGTTGGGGCATCCGAAACTCACTTAGAGCTCAACCAAGCTTCAAACGCGGTGAAGGACTTGCTCAGGTGAACCAATCTCGCTCAGGCGAGATCACTCTAGAGGCAAACTTGTTCTTTGGACCAAACTCGCTCAGACTCGCCCAAGCGAGATCACTCCAGAGGCAAATTTGCTCTTTGGACCTAACTTGCCAAGGCCTCGTCCAAGACTTGCCCATGCTCTCTTAAGTGATTTTGTTCCAATGAGGTTGGTTTTTATTTTCTTGAAACTTGCTTGAGTAAGCACTATCTCGCTTGAATGAGATATCATTTAACCTACGTTCAATTAGGTTAAATAAAGGCGTGAGGTAGAGGAAAAGAGGGAGAAGGGAGGAAAATTAGAGATAGGAAACCCTAAAGGTGATAACCCTCAAGGAGAAACACTCTGAATCTTCTTTTCTTGTTTTCAATGCTTGTAATGGCCACCATGAGTGGTTAAGTCTTTCCTTTGGGATTGAGAGTAATTTGTTCAAACTCTTATGTATTGAAGTGATATTTATTTATAATATTTTGTTCTTGATTGATATTGGTATTATTATTTTATTCTCAAAGCTTGAATCTTTATTCATGATTTTGATCCTTATATTTGACTGAAAAGTATTTATGAGTATCTGACCTATATGATAATGCTTGACATATTCAAATGCTAAGAATATATTTTTGTAACATATGTTCTTAATGATAAGAATATTTTTATAAATATGTGAGGAATCAATATTTAGGAGACAATCTTAATAATTTGATATGCGAGGAATCGATATAATTAATTTTTATATGTGCATCAATATCAATCAAGTTAGAATGTTTGATGTTTTTTATCCATTAAAATAAGACGGGTGAAAAGGATTATTCTAGTCTCAATTTTCTTAATTGAATTATCTTAATCATTTACTTTGTTTTCATTTAAATTCTCATGTAGATTTATGATATCAATGACCTTTCAATCAAACTTTCACACGTCTTTTGATATTTAGTGAATATTGTACATTGAGATTTTAAAAGAACGATTCCTTGTGAGTTCGATATTCGTTCTTAAGGACAATTTATTATTTATGATTTGGTATACTTGTCGAAATAAGTCATCACTAATTATTTTATATAGTAGTGTGTTTGATAGGTGACTAAAGTATACTTGATTTGTAAATCGTTCATTTTGTGAAAGTTAAACTGTAGTAAGGAGTAATCTCTTGCATATCCTATCATAGGCAGTTTTCATTGTGTTGTCTTAAACAAGTTTTGTGTATAATTATGAGTAGTCTTATTTCTTAGTTAAGAATAACATTGTAAACTCGTGCTCAATCTTAAAAATTAATAGATAGTCAAGAGTGACTTTATGTATTTATTGGACAACGATAATATTTTTAATCAAGATTGATTAATATAACTCATTGTTGTTAACAAATAAGAACTCAATGTAATTTAGATTGATGTAAACCAATATAAACTAACATTCATTGTTAGCGAGTCAACTAATATTGGTCATCATTTAATCTTTTTTATTATACTACTAACTTTTTTGAAAACTATCAAAAACATAAAAGTTTCCCAAAGTGTTTGTAATATAAACTAACATTCATTGTTAGCGAGTCAACTAATATTGGTCATCATTTAAACTTTTTTATTATACTACTAACTTTTTTGAAAACTATCAAAAACATAAAAGTTTCCCAAAGTGTTTGTAGCTCTATTAAACCACCTCTTTCTAAAACTAACTTTTTCTCTTAAAAATATTTGTAATAGAAAAATTGTTTTGAAATTTTATCAATTATCTTTTATAATAAAAAAATATATTTTATAAATTTCGTTATAAAACTTGTAAGAGAAAGTATTTTTCTATTAATAAGTATTACGCAAAGAAAAAGGAATATGATGATTTTTCTTTAAAGGTTTATTTAAAATGTTGATTATTTCTTTCTCTAGTTTAAAAATTTCTTTTTACAATTTTGAATGTCTCTTTTAGAGAATAACTCTTTTCTCTAGTTTCCCAAATTAAAAAGAAAATTCTTTGATCGTATTTATAATGCATCAAGCTAATGAAATAGAATCAAAGTCACTAACTTCTTTTAGTATCAGGTTGATTTTTCATCACCAATATCATCATTTTTTTTTATATTATTTTTATAAAAAAAATCTCTTTAATATTAGTAATATCGTCAAGAGTGAGTCATAGTATATCCCAAATTTTATTAACAGTTTTATAATTTGAGGTTATAGAAAATTCATTAAAAGTTAGAGCAAGAATAAGAATAATAATAAGAGTAAGTTTTAAATCAAGTTCAACATCTATGAGAATAGAAATTCCATCATCCACGTAAGACAAATAAATGTATTAATAAAAATCTCTCAAATTTATATCTTTCACCATTAGGAGTTGAAGCATGATGAATAAAGTCACCCTTTAAAAAATGTTTTTAGATGTCATTATTCATTTGAAGTAATCAAGTTTGATCTAAGAGTCAAACTTCAATATCATTTGTTAGTGTAGTAATATCAATAACTTAAGAGGAGGAAGTGAGTTTAGTTATAAAATCGTTTTTACACTCTAAACTTTAATAGTGAAGAATGAATTCCCAAAAAGGTTATTAAAAAAAAATCATTGACATTTTATATTGGTTTGGTTAACCTCACCTACATTCAATCATCAAGCCACACACTAATATGACCAAAATGAGAAAAGAGGATGGAGAAAAGCTTAGCCAAGGCACTGATCCTTTAAACTCTAAAAGTCCACCCTTTATTTTTATTTTTTGAAGTTTAATTTAAGTTTAACTTACAACAAAGATACAAACCTTATTATTCTTTTTTTTATTCTAGTTGAAAATAAATTGGACTTTATTTTATATTTACACTACGGTCTATATTTACACTACGATTCAAGAGGGCTGGTAAATTGAATTTTTCATAATTTTTAATAAAATTGGTTTAGAATAAAGTTCTATAAAATTCAACCCATTAAAGTATTTGCATATGATGATCAATTAACCAATTAAAATTTTAATTGAATTATAAAAACTCTCAAAATCAATAAGTTGAATTTTATTGTCAAAATAACAATCAGTTAAATTTTCAATAACCCACTAATCAAAGCAAGATTACAATATATAGAATTGAAATGAGAGATAACAACAAGAATGACACAACAATTTTTATATTGGTTCACTCTTCCTAAAGAGCTATATCTAGTTTCCCAATCATGCTAGTTGAGATTTCACTAAATCCAAGTGTCTTGTAAACTAAAACAATAAAGAAAATACCTCTTAAACCCTACAAGAGTGTTTTCCAGTCACACAATACATTGTGTAGAAAATAGACACCTTACCTAATTTCTCACAAAAATACATGAGAGTTTCAACAATAAAAAGAATACACATGAGTTTTACAACAAAAACTTCCAGGTTATGAAGAAACTCAAAGAGAAAACTTTGTTTTAATCTATTGATTTCACTAAAAGAGAAAACAATGAACTAAATCAAGTTTTCAATATATTAAAACTCCATCTTTTGAAAACTAATGAGTTTCAAGTTTATGAGAACAATTTATAATTGATAGAAAAACTTTTTCTGAACTTTTGAAAATCTTAAGTGATTTTAACCCATTGATTCAATAAATCAACTAGTTAAAATATTTACTTCAGTCTTAAAGACTTCGGCTAATAACATTTTAATAGATTAAAAAAAATATCAATTCAATCCATCAAAATTCTCTTAACATTATCAATAAGTTCTAAATAGTTTAAAAATAATTTTTGAAGTTTTCTTAGATCAATTAAGTTTGGAAAGAAATGCATATAAACCAATTACATTGAAATCCAATCTATACACGAGTTAAGACCATCATAATCTTTATTCTTCATGATATGAGATCTTCAATCTGTATGAGAGTATAAAAACATCAAATATATCTCAGCACAATCTTCAATTTCTAGAGTTCATATATATATATAAACATTGATTTATTAATTAAAGCTTAATCCTAGAATATATATAATTATCACATTTAACTTATTTTATACACTTATATTAAGACATCTAAAAGTGCAGGTTCTTGCATTTAACTATGGCGAGTTCATTATTGTTATTAAAACATGTACATATACACATATAAATATATAAACAAAATATAGTTTGATTTAATAATCAATTTAAAACCTATCAACAAAAAGAAAAAAATTACATGAAATGAACTATCTAAGATTTTTTCTTGGCTAATAAACAAAATCCGAACACAAAAAAATTAATTACATTGTATCAAACCATATAAAAAAATAGAAAAATAGTTATTATAAAAATAATCATGATCATTATATTATATCAAAACTTTGAAACAATCATCATATAAAAAATCACCTGATGATGTCATTTTAGCATCTAAGTACTTAATATCTTTAGCATAATAGATGAATCGTGACTTAAAAAAATCATCAAAAGGATTTCAATTGACATTTATGGTAACAAATAAAATGAGGAAATATAAGAAAAAAATATGAAAGAAAAATCAAATAAAAAAATTTATTATGAGAAAATACTAGTAATAATAACAGCTCTAACATTGGTAACATAAGTTAAAGCCAACCCAAAACATTCTAGAAATTTAGAAATAATTAAAGTCAAACTAAAGCTTTTATAGGGTTGGTATTAAGGAGTTAGGAGATATACAAAGAACTCAACCTCAAATGTAAAATGTTGAATTAGATGTTACTATAAATAGGAATGACCAATATATCTCATGAGAAGAGGCTACTTGTTTCCTTTTTTTCTTTTTTTTTTCTTCTTCAACATATTTTAAATGTCAAATTCATAATTATTACTTTTAATATAATAATAAATATATCTCTATCTCATTTATTTGCATCTCTCCTCATCTTTTATTTATTTTCAATCTACGTTGATTATGTCATTCCCCATCCTTTGTATATATTTTCAAGTCCATATTTTGCATCTTATGTTTTTTCTTGATTTTTAGTCTAAATTAGTGATTTTAATCCATATCATCATCTTTATCTTTGTTGGTATTAAATTTTAAGGTAATGTGAATTGAAGTTAAGATACTAATATACCACTTTCGACCTAAATACGACATTCCACAATGCAATACTTGGATAAAACTTGTTAAATTTTTTCAACATATCTTTGTCCCCCTCAATACATACATATCTTTATTTTTTAGGTAGAACGGTCATATTCGAGTTGTTGATTGACGATGTTAAGATTTTGTGTAGAATGATCATATCCGAGATGTCGATTAACAATTTTTTTTATATTATACATTATTATAAAATGTATAAAGAATAAAAAAAAGTATAATCAAAATAAATATTATATCTCCTTATCAAAATATTGTCACTTTCGAATAAAAACAAATATTTATAAAGTTAAGAGTAATTAGAAATAATTAATTTACTTGAAAATATAAAATCAATGGTCCAACGAATCATAAGATAGGTGTTTTTGAGCTCATAGGAAATTGTAGTGAGCACTTTGGTCTAGACTCAAAAGTTTAAATAATCTTAAACCAACATCTTCATCCTTTTATTCATTATGTTATGACTAATATATTTATAAGTACTATTTAGTTATTAATTATCTTCTAACTTTTAACTAACATCATTTAATCTTTAAAATTCTCCTCAAGTAATTTCAAGTACTACAAGAAAATATAACACTCACTAGTTATCTTTAATATCTTTTATATTCTAAATATTAATTAATATTATTTAATCATTAAAATTCTCCTCAACTCAACTGAACAAGTATCACACAAAAAGATTTTTTTTAATCGTTTTTATTTTTATTAAGATTCTTATATTAATGATTAACATACTCTATAATAGATTTTTTAAATAAATTATATTCATATATAACTACATATATTAATAAGAAAGTATTTACACATATTTACATTTATATATAGGATGAATTTGATAATTTATCATAGTTCTATCCGGTGATTTCTATAGGACTTTTTGAATACCGATTACTGTATTTCACTTATAATATCAATGGGTACACGACCAATTTGGTCATTAAATATACGAGGTAATATTAATTTAGTTGTTAAAATAAAAAATTAATTTAGTTCCTAAATATACAAAATATTCAATTTATTTTAATAGTATAATTTAATAATAAAATAGTTTACAATTCAGTATTAAATTGGTTCTTAAAAATATATTTTAATAACAAAATAACATCACAAACTTATTTATAAGATTTTTTTTTCACATATTCGAATATTAAAATAAATATTTTGTACTAAATTAAGATCGCCTCATATATTTAACAACCAAATCAATCATTTATATAAAATTGGCATCCAAAGGACTAAAAACACCAATTTAGTTTTATAGGATCAATAGTTCAATTTTAGTTTAAAAATATTTGTATTACACGAAAAAACAAATACGCCAAAAGATACGTTGACGAGAAGAAACATTAAATAGCAAATTTTATTCTTTATAAGATTAATAAGTCGTAATAGGAAAGGTAGCAAGATTTCAATACTTCCCTTTTGGTGTTTGAAAATTGAATGCAAAATTCCAATAAATATTAATAAAAAATATCCTTGTAGAGCAATTTTAAAAATAAGAAACTTTTGAAGGAGAAGGAAGTATATTGGTTGTATCACAAGGAGATAAATAATAAAATAATAATAATAGAAATAATGATATAGTTATGATGATTAAGATAAAAAAGATTGATTTAAAATATATGATATAGATGATAAAAAGATGAATACTGAAAATAGGTAAATAATGAATAGAATGATTTTATACGAGATAATAGATAAATGAAAAATATATGTTATTATTGAAGTTGAAAAAGTATATAATAGGGTGTAAAGAAGAATGTAGGTTAGGAAGAAAGGGGTGAAAGGATAAACCGCAATTGAAGTGTAAAAAACCGTAGGAGAAGAAACCTGAGAGAAGCGCATATCCAAAGGCAACCCGCCATTTAAAATCCCTGGCTCAAACATATCACAAACACAAACCCTTGCCGTTCCACCTTTGTTTTTGGTCTTCCCTCGCTTTCTTCACTCGTGTTCTCTCTACACACCACACTTGCACACTTGCTGAATTTGTGAAACCTTGAATTCCTCTCTTGTTGAATTCTTCATCGTACAACACAGAGAGAGATGGCGAACGATCCCAGACAGAACGAAGCCCAAGTGGCGTTAATTCTGGGTCCGGATTCAACTCATCTGGAATCCCTAATTTCACAGTTAATGTGTACCTCCAACGAGCAGCGCTCTCAGGCGGAGTCTCTCTTCAACCTCTGCAAGCAGGCCCGTCCGGAATCCCTCCTCCTCGCCCTGGCCCACCTCCTCCACACCGCCCCCAACCCGGAGACCCGCACCATGTCCGCTATCCTCCTCCGCCGCCACCTCACGCGCCACCACGACTCCTTCCTCTGGCCTCTCCTCTCCCCCGCCGCCCGCTCCTCCCTCCACTCCCTTCTCCTCTCCTCCCTCCAACAAGAGCCCGTCAAATCCATCGCCAAGAAGCTCTGCGACACCGTCTCCGAACTCGCCGCCGCAATTCTCCCCGAAGACCCCGCCGCCTGGCCCAACCTCCTCCCCCTCCTCTTCCAGTGGGTCACCTCCCCCGAACCCAGGCTTCAGGAAGTCGCGCTCCTCATATTCGCCCAATTAGCACACTACATCGGTCAAACCCTACTCCCTCAATTGTCCACTCTCCACTCCGTCTTCCTCCGCTGCCTCCACTCCTCCACCCCATCCGACGTCCGTATCGCCTCCCTCGCCGCCTCCATCAACTTCATCCAGTGCCTCACCAGTTCCGCTGACCGCGACCGCTTCCAGGACCTCCTCCCTCTCATGATGCAGACGCTCACCGAGGCACTGAACTCCGGCCAGGAGGCCGTTGCGCAAGAGGCGCTCGAGCTTCTTATCGAGCTCGCCGGTACCGAGCCGAGGTTCCTCCGCCGCCAGATTGTCGACGTCGTGGGCGCCATGCTGCAGGTCGCGGAAGCTGAGGCCTTGGAGGAAGGGACGCGGCACTTGGCGATTGAGTTTGTTGTCACTCTTGCTGAGGCCAGGGAACGCGCCCCTGGGATGATGAGGAAGTTGCCGCAATTTGTGAGGAAGCTTTTTGGCGTGTTGCTGAATTTGTTGCTGGATATTGAGGATGCTCCTGCGTGGCACGCTGCAGTGGACGAGGAAGAGGATGCGGGTGAGACCAGTAACTATGGGTTTGGACAGGAGTGTTTGGATAGGCTTTCGATTTCGCTTGGCGGGAACACCATTGTGCCTGTTGCTTCTGAGTTGTTGCCCACTTACTTGTCTGCTCCCGAGTGGGAAAAACACCATGCTGCACTCATTGCGCTTGCGCAGATTGCGGAGGGTTGTTCGAAGGTATCTCCACATGCTTTTGGTTTTTTTTGCTGTTACCAGGTCCTTGTGATTGTGTTTTTGGTGTTTTCTTACTTTTATGTCTGGACCTGTGTTTTTTATGCTGTGTGATGAATATTCATAGATAGCAGTAGAAAAGATTCCTTAATGTGGGCGCTTGTCTCTTAAATTGTGATATTAGATGGTGTATGTAGGTGATGATAGAAGGTAATGTGCTTGCTCTGCTGGCCATTCATAATTGATCTTTTTATTTATTAGGTCTGCTGCAACTATGTTTGTTCTCATGCTTTTATGTTGTGCTTTTGTGCTTAAACTTTTGTGTATACTAGTATTTGATGATTCGTGTAGGTATGCGATTCAACACTTTTTTCTTTGTTATTATTATAAGACTTCCTTTTGATGGGAATCTGAAATGCAGCATATGATACTTTGAACATGTTATGAGGTATTCTGTAAATGCCTTTGTTTTTTATGCATTGTGTGTATGAATGTTCAATATTAGCTGAAAAAAATATATTTTCTGTGTAACTAAGATTGTGATATTTGATGGTGCAGGTGATGATAAAGAATCTCGAACAGGTATTGTCGATGATTTTAAATTCATTTTGTCATCCCCATCCTCGAGTGCGATGGGCAGCTATAAATGCAATTGGGCAGTTGTCCACGGATTTGGGGCCAGATTTGCAGGTTAAATTTCATCACTTAGTGCTGCCGGCTTTGGCTGGTGCTATGGATGATTTTCAAAATCCAAGAGTGCAGGTTTGTTATTGTGCTTTTTGTCTGGATTAGATACATTGTTCGCAGTTGTAATAAATCAAGTGATGCTCTCCTTTCTCTATTTGTTTTTCTTAAAATGTACTTTTGTTTTGTGCCGCCATTGCATATTCTCATTCATATTATGCTATAAGATGGACTCAACAAAATAGCTTTACTGTATGCTATTTTGTGTTCTTTCTTTTGTCCTCAAATATGTATATATCCTGCTGGAGATAATATGCATTTCTGTCCACCAATGAAATGGTCGATTTTGGTTTTGCATGACCAAAGCAATCTCATGTAGTTGTCATCTTGTGTTACCTCAGGTATTTTATTGCTTATAGGTTCCGGTCATCACATATAAGTGCAAAATTAGTAATTACTGTCATTAGTATGCTCAGTTATCTCAAGGCTTTCTGCAGAGGCTTTTCACAATCTTAACGACCATTTACATTTAAGAAAGTTAAATGGCCAGGGTGAATTTTCTGGGTTATGCAGTTTTAACATCTTCCGTATTCTGTCATTATTATTTATCATCAGTTGCATATGGCTCATATGAGTAGCTACTTTGAAATATCACAGTTCTTCTACCCCAAAAGTTTCTTCATAGTTAATGGGTCTGCCGTTTACTGCCACTATTTTCAACATGCCTGTGTAAATATGAATCTTAAGTTTCTTGATATTTGATAATTTGTTTAATTTAGATTCTGAAATTCATTAATCTTATCCATCACTTTTTTATTTGTATGTTGCAGGCTCATGCTGCTTCTGCTGTGCTAAATTTCACTGAGAATTGTACCCCTGATATTCTAACGCCTTACTTAGAAGGGATTGTGAGCAAACTTTTGGTACTCTTGCAGGTATTGACTTATTTTGATATCTAGCTAGCAAAAAAATTGTACATTATTTGGATTTAGATAACATCATCTATGATGTTTTCCTTGTTTGGACTTCGTGGTTTGAAACAGATATCACACTATGGATTCTCCTTGGTTTCTTTTTTTGTAGTCTTTGCTATGGACTTGGATATTATGGGATGTCTAAGCCTTATATTGGGTAGTACGAGATTCTTGGTGGAGTATTTAAGTGTTTGGTTTTTGCCTGAGCTTTTAATAATGGGTTCCCCCAAGTACCTGGGTGCTTACCAATTGGTATCATAGTTAGGTTATTGCTGTCTTGGAAAGGACTACCCACTGAAGATTCTAACAACGAGAAAGTTGAGTGAATTGTCACCAAGAGAGGAAAGTGTCATAGAGTGTGAGCTATTGGAACATCAGCTTTTAGGGTTGGGTGTTGTATTGGGAATTGGATAGTAAGGAGTGTCTAAGTCTCTCATATGCTCGATGAAGTATTTGTCCTAGTGCAATTTTAGTATAGTTTTTTAACTGGAGTGATTTGTTGCTTTTATCTTTTCCTAAAATTGAGCTAAACCAATCTTGCACTTAGGTTTGTTTATTATTTTGTTCCTTAATTGTATGTATCTTACAGATATTTTTTTTGACCCATTGTGTGAAGTGCTTTATAATAAATAATAAATATTTCACATGCATGTTTGATAGTTGATGCCTTTGGGATTGTTGGTTTACAAATATATGATCATCTTTTCTTTCAATTGCCTGGGTTCTAGAATGGCAAGCAAATGGTTCAAGAAGGGGCTTTGACAGCTTTGGCATCAGTTGCAGATTCTTCACAGGTGCTTTATGTAGCCAATATTCTCCATTGCAATAACAATGCTTTTAAGTTTTATATTTAATACATAAGAATGTTGTGATAACAGGAGCAATTTCAGAAGTATTATGATGCTGTGATGCCATACTTAAAAGCTATTCTTGTTAATGCAAATGATAAATCTAATCGAATGCTTCGAGCCAAAGCTATGGAGTGCATTAGTTTGGTAGGGATGGCTGTTGGAAAGGAGAAGTTCAGGGATGATGCCAAACAGGTGAATTTTAACTTAGTCCAGATATGTCTCTTTTAAATTCATATTATTGGTGAAAGCAGTAATTTATATATTATTTCCTTGAATCATTGTTCACTTTCAGTGTGCTAATATATAGTTTCGTTCTTCCTTTACAAGGTCATGGATGTCTTGATGTCACTGCAACAGTCTCAACTGGATCCTGATGATCCAACTGCTAGTTACATGTTACAAGTACGGTCTTTTTTCCAGTTGTTTCCATTAACTTGGCTATAATTTGTTCTTATCTTCTAGTTAAAATTCTTATAAATCTCAAGTTTTCACTTGGCTTCCATGTGTTCAGGCATGGGCACGGCTTTGCAAGTGCCTTGGGCAGGATTTTCTCCCATATATGGGTTTTGTGATGCCTCCTTTGATCCAGTCTGCACAACTTAAACCTGATGTGACCATTACATCTGCAGATTCTGATACTGAATTTGATGAAGATGATGACAGGTGCCCTTTCAGTTCTTGTTCATAAACTATGGATACCTTCTTTTAGCCTGTGTTCTGTGAACTGATGGGTGGTGGGTTCTTAGGGTTTCATGATTTAGTATTCTCATTTCTCCTCTTGTGGACCTTGGTCCTCAATTTTGGGTCCAATATCTTTAACTTATAATATGTGGACATACAGTATAATACAATAAACCAAATAATAATAATATATAAAATATATTTAATAATTTAAATAATTACATATAATATAGTAAACTAAATAAAACATATAATATAATATAATAAACTAATTGTACTAATAAAAACTAAATTAAACATATCATATAATATAATTAGCTAAATAAAATAAATAAATGATATATTAATAATAGGAAATATACACAATATATATAACAAATACAAAATAATATAGACATTACAAACACACACACACACACATATATATATACACACACACACATATACATATATTGTTATGTAATACAAACATTATACATGTAAAAATCTAAAATAATGTGTCTGTGTGTGTATATAAATTTCATAAAAATATTAGAATAATGGTCATTCTGCTATCCATTGCCCCACTATCTCACTTTTAGGGTTGGCCGCTCCACTCTGCTCTCCGGGAATGACATCTATGGTTTTAGCATGATGTGATATACAATTTATTCTTCATTTCATTTCCTAGGTCCCATTCCCTGTATTCGAGCTTCTACATCAGTCTTCATTTTGAAGACATTTTTTTCTATTTAAGATAAACCCTAAACCCTATTTAATACAATTTTTTCTATTTCCTATGATATTCTTTTATTGATTTCCATTTGTATGGAAAGATCATTTCCACTTCCATGTATTAGACCTTTATGCTTGGACATGCATTTTTTGTTAAAGAATTTCCAGGGTTCCAAGGAGATGTCTACATCCCTAATTTGTTGAACACGAGGATGTCTCATGGTATCAGGCTTAAATTTTAATTAAAAGTTTCCCTGCAATATATGATCTCTCATTCTTGAATGTAATGGGAGAAGGGAATAAGCAGAGAAGGGAGATATAGTTTATACTGATGGATATATATTGATTTTGTTTTTAAATACTTTTGTATTTTGCTGCTGTTCTTGTAGCATTGAAACAATTACACTTGGGGATAAAAGGATAGGCATTAAAACTAGTGTCTTGGAGGAGAAGGCTACTGCTTGTAATATGCTATGTTGCTATGCTGACGAGTTGAAGGAAGGATTTTTTCCTTGGATTGACCAGGTTGGCTTTGTTTTATATTTTTTTGGCATTTTCGTGTCCTGGATATTTTATTGGCTAATTTTGTGAAATCATCTAGGTTGCTTTCACATTGGTTCCTCTTCTTAAATTTTACTTCCATGAAGAAGTCAGGAAGGCAGCAGTTTCAGGTATTTTCTTAAATTCAACATTTTTTTATTTTATATCCTCCAGTACCCTTAATGATTTTTTTTAAATGTCACTTGGCTGTTTTTTTTTATGTAGCCATGCCAGAACTGTTAACCTCAGCGAAATCAGCTGTAGAGAAGGGACAATCACAAGGTCGTGATGAGACTTACATAAAACAGTTATCTGATTATATAATACCAAATTTGGTGGAGGCTTTACACAAGGTTAAAATCCTGCCTATCTATTATGGTAAATTGGTATCCCAACTGCAGTTTTTTGTGTGCTTATAAATATATATTTTGTCTTCCAGGAGCCAGAAGTAGAAATTTGTTCAAGCATGTTGGACGCATTGAATGAATGCATACAGGTTTGTAACATCCCTCTATCATGATGGAAGATTTGTAGTCATCTTTAGGAATTTAACAGCTCTGATGTATACAATCTTATTTACCGTCTGTCAAATAATATTAGAGTGAAGTTGGTGATACCCAAAATAGTTTACGGGAGAGACAATTCTGTCCATGATGTGTGTTCTGGCTCTCAAGTAACATTATGCCTTGAAAAAATGTTACATCTTTAATCTATAATCCTCTATAACATTAATAAAGGGGATTTTCCTTTTTAACTATTTTTTTTGTGTACACACAGGTTCTTACCATATTACCCTTTAGGTTTTTTTTTTTTAAAACTCAAATAACTACCTACAATAAAAAAAAACCACCTAAAGAAACTACCTACAATAAAATTATAAAGTGATTTTTTATAATTTTTTTTGATTTTTTTTATAATTTAATAATGTTTTTCTTAAATAGAATTATTATAATAATTTTTTATTACCATAAGAAAAAAGTGAACACATGTGTGCAGCACATGTGTTTCCACTAGTAGAATAGAATTTGTATATTACAAGACATATAGGCATGGATTGAAAAATTTGGGAACTTTCTTTCTGACTTTCTACAATAGAAAGAGAATAGCATTAGTGGCATGACTACTTTTTCAGCTATTCTTACTCATTGTACGCAGTGCCTATAAACTTTGTAAAATACAGTTTATTTCTTTTCAAATTAAAAGTAATCCATTAGCATAAGTCACACATCCTAAGAAAATACCAACTATTGAGTTCTTAACTAATGACAAGACATAATTTGAACTCAAAATAGGAAAGCAAGGCTTAGCCTATACCTGGTGAGCCAGATGGGGAGGGGGCAAGTAGAACCACCATGTGAATCTAACAAACAAAGGTGTGGATGAAGTGGAATGATGGAGGGGATGAACACCAATGCAGGAAAATAAGGAAGTGTGCCAAAGAGGAATTTTTCAACTGTAGAATGACACGATTTGAACTATACTTGTTTTGTTTTTTAATATTGTCCAATTGTTTATTACTTGTTTGTCACTGTTTATTCTATCTGTAGTCTGGAAATGGGATGGATTTGTAAGAGGAGACTGCAATCAAATCATTATGTTGCCATATAATTCTGCATCTGTGTTGATATTTGTTTCTGTATGTCATGGTTGGACATGGATTTGAGTGCTATTTTGTGCTGTTCTAAAGTCTCAATGATTTTGTTTATTGTCTCTAAGCTGTTTTTTAGAACTAAAGTTGGATAGGATTTGTTTCTCTCAGGTCTCTGGACCACATCTAGATGAAAAGCAAGTACGGAGTATTGTTGACGAGATTAAACAAGTTCTTACAGCCAGTTCAACAAGAAAACATGAAAGAGCAGAGAGGGCCAAAGAAGAGGACTTTGATGCTGAAGAAAGAGAGCTACTCAAGGAAGAAAATGAGCAAGAAGAGGATCTTTTTGATCAAGTATGTTCAGTAATATATTTTTGTGATCTAAATCATTTAATTAAATGCTTTTGTATGTGCTGTCCTAACACTTATTTTGAATCATTATGTTCTAGGTTGGTGATTGCTTGGGAACTTTGATAAAAACATTCAGGACATCCTTCTTGCCTTTCTTTGATGAGCTATCCTCATACATAACACCTATGTTTGTAAGTTTCTTTTGGTTCCTCTAATAATGTATCTTTCGTGCTAGCATTTTAAATTTCTGATGTTCTTGCTTAAAAGTTGTCTTGTATTCTCTTTCCTCTCGTGGCATTTCCTTTAGTTTATTGTCAAATATTTTTCCATAAGGCAATTAATTTGAATGAAAAAAAAATCTTGTCTAGCTATTATTACTCTTTCCTAAGATGATATTCATTTTCCTATTTGTTATGCATACCCTTGTTTATAGGGGAAAAATGCCATTTAGTTTTCGAAACAATTGGAGAATACCATGTGAACTAACTTATCATGGCAATGCAACCTCCTTAACTGCTTTTGTATGAAATTTGGGTTGCTAATGTTCTGGTCCCCATCCCATTCCACATGTAAAATAACTTTGATTATGTCAATTACTAATTTACTTTCGAACTACCTGCTAATTTTTGTGAATGTGCACATTTTTAAATTTGTACAAATTACGAGCTTAGAAATGTTTGCCATTCTCTTTTCTGATCCAATTCCACCTCTTCACTATTGATAATCAATATCAGGGTAAAGATAAAACCTCAGAGGAAAGGAGAATTGCCATTTGTATATTTGATGATGTTGCTGAGCACTGTCGTGAAACTGCCCTCAAGTAAGTACTGCCTCCTTGTGTGTGTCCCCCGTCTTTTGTTCTTGTGTGGATTTTCTGCATTTTCCTGCATAAAATTATCTTACTCCCTTTACTCTGAATGATTTTGTTGTATATTTTTAAACGCTTCTTTATGTTGCACAGATATTACGATTCTTTCCTTCCATTCTTACTAGAAGCTTGCAATGATGAATATCCAGATGTTCGACAGGTTAACTACCCCTTCTTGGTTTACTGTATATTAATGTTGCTTGTCCAGTGTTAGAATGCTAAAAATAATTAAATGTCTTTGCAGGCTGCTGTTTATGGTGTTGGTGTTTGTGCTGAGTTTGGCGGATCTGTTTTCAAACCCCTTGTTGGAGGTTAGTTGCCCACTACCATTTGATTGTTTTGCTGTGGCCAGCTGTATATATATTTTTTGAATTTTTTTATTGTGCTCTACTGCAGAGGCACTCTCGAGGTTAGATGCTGTGATAAGGCATCCAAATGCACAACTTTCTGATAACGTAATGGCATATGACAATGCTGTTTCAGCTCTTGGAAAAATATGCCAGTTTCACCGTGATAGCATAAATGCGACACAGGTATATACATTTTGGTGCTCCATGTCTCTGCTGTCTTTTAAAATTCTGTTGTTTACCCTAATGTCATTTGGAAAATTGTAAATTGGTATATAGTCATGTTGCCTGGGCTAGTATTATATGATAATGGTGATTTTTTTTAACATTGGAGTAATGGCCAAGTCTTTTGGCTTACGTTCATCCGAATTAACCCTGATAAAGGTAGTCTTTCAGTTTTTGGTGAAATAACACTGGATTCCTTGGGTACCTTTTTTCTAGTAGTGCTGGAAAAACTGTGGTTTCTGGATAGACACAGACAAACCTAACAATATGTTTACGGTGTTTAATTGAAGTACCTGAACCAAAGGGTTAAGGTATTTAATTTTGCATACGGTTCAAAATTGTTGAGACTTGGTGACGACTTTGCCCAAGTCATTCACATCAGGAAAACTCTGCCTCAGTATCAGTAATTGATACTTTTCTGCAGAGGACTTGGACACAATTATGGAAAAAAATTCTTATCATAATTTGTTATGATAATTTATTTGGTGGATTCTCTGAACTTTATAGGCTGAAAACCCTATTTTTAGGATAACATGGGTATTGTCACGACACTCATTTTGTATCTGAGTAAATTGATAGTTTAGACCAAAGCCCTATCTGCTTGTGTGTTTTGTTTCTAACTCCAACCTTTTATTGCTTTGTATCAGGTTGTTCCTGCCTGGCTGAGTTGCTTGCCTATAAAAGGTGATTTAATTGAGGCTAAGGTTGTGCACGACCAACTTTGTTCAATGGTTGAAAGGTGGAATTCTAATCGAAAACATATTTTGATTGATTTCTATTAACCTATATATGCTGCCTTTTTTTCTTGTTGCTTGTTGACTTTGGTATTAGTTATATTTATATATTGATACACTCTTCCATTGATTTTCAGATCAGATAGAGAACTTATAGGTCCCAACAATCAATATCTTCCCAAAATTGTCGCAGTTTTCGCTGAGGTATTTTCAACGCCAGTTCTTTTTGTTAGTGCTGTTAGATTCTGGACCCTCCCATTCTAAAATGTTTTTTGTGCTTTGTGCATTAACTATGGTGCAGATTTTATGTGCGGGAAATGATCTGGCAACTGAACAAACTGTGAGTCGGATGATTAATCTATTGAGGCAGCTACAACAGACTTTGCCACCTTCAACCCTTGCTTCAACCTGGTCTTCCTTGCAGCCTCAGCAGCAGCTTGCACTTCAGTCCATCCTCTCATCCTAGTTATTTTAGATTGTCACCTTCAGAAGTTGCACCTCTGTTGTCATGTGATGTCATTGTTGCTTTTTCAGAAGCTGCATTGTCAGGTCAAGTTCATTCCTTTAGCAAGACAGGACTTGTGAGGTATGGGGTTGTCGCAGAGGCAGAGCAGTGTTGCGTTGGTTGGATGGGAAACAGTTTTGGTGTGGAATGTGTATACTATGTTACAGTCAGAAGGAATTCTGAAATGAACAGGGACTCCATCCTGTCTGGATCATGGGGACGGGGCTTGACCCTGAGTCATGCATCGCAAAGATCGCATAGCATTCTTTTGTTTATTTTTAGTTGTAACAGTTTTGATGGGTCGTTTGTTTCTTTGGAAGGTCGGAAACAGTTTGTCATGTTTAATTTATTTGTATATCTGCATGCTTTTTTTCCTTTTGCGTTACCCCTCACCTGCTAATATTCTGATACAAAAAAGGAGTAACAAAATATAACTTTTAGGTTGTTTGGATTCTCAGAAAAAGTTGTTATAAAGTAATCTTCATTCGTTCGCTTCTATAAAGTAATGAGAAGAAAAAAGAAGTATATAGACTTCATTCATAAGTAGCAAAGTGAAAGAAGTGAAGGCTAAACTTTGTTTATGAGAACAACGCAATCTTTATCTAACTTCAAGAATAAAATTGGCGAAGAGCAGTTCACAGTTGTTATTGATTTATCTTCTTTAGTTTATTGGATCATTCGATGGAATGGAGTCTTATCCGTTTTTTTTGTTAATTAAATCATTAGTTTTCGATTTCTTCTAAGTTTAAAAAAAATATTTATTTTCTTCTTTTTTAATAAATGATATGTCTATTTTTAATAAGTAATACCTACCTGTTTTTGTTTTATTTAAAAATAACATACTAATTAAAACAAACAAAAAAACTTATGAGAATTTATAAAAAATAAATATTTTTAGAAGCAAAAAAATAAATTCCTTAATTATAGAAAAATTCTACATTTTAAGGTCTATTCAATCCTCAATATCTGTAAAATTTCGTTGAGTCAATGATATTGCAATATTGAAAATAGGCAGTTTCTTCCTGCACCCCATAATGTTATGCAAAGACCAAATTGTCCCAATTATTTTTTAAAAACCCTAAAATACATTTGAACTGTATTTATTTTTTTGCATTATGGATTATGGAATCTGGAAAAATTTCAGATTGGCATTTCCGGTAAAATTTCGGATCCACCAATCCATAATTCAAAATATGTTTTTCACATTAAAAAATCCATCATTCAAAAAAGTCATTCTAGATCCACCAATCCGTAACAGAAATATGCATTCCGGATTCAGAAATCCGTAATTAAAAAAAAAACATTCCGGATTCATGAATCCATAACAGAATTAGGCTTCCAAATTCAGCAATCCAAAAATCAATAATTTATGCAAAAGTTGTTTCCAAAACACTCCTTCATCCGAAAAAAAAAAATGTTCAGTTTCGGATTGATGAATCCGTAGCACCCTTCCAGATCCCTATTTTCGGTAACCACGGTATCCTTTTTTAAATAAAAGATTAAGGTCAGTTTCGGAATTTAGAAAATTGTGGAGGTGCAGGAAGAAAAATGTAGGGGTGCAGGAAGAAGAAGTCTTGAAAATAAGGCTAGTTTCTCACCTAGTTTGTCTGTTGCAATGTAAGATCTTGGGCTCTTTGGCCATGTCCTTTTCTTGAATGTTACTTTTTGCACTTCCATACATTCATATGTCATCCTTATTTCTGCTTTTTCATATGTTTTTTTTTCTTGTGTCATCTCATATTAAATATGAAAATATTTTTTTTGTGTGTCACTTCATATACAAATATTTTTTAATTCAAAAGTATTTTTTAAATTTATAAATTTCAAAGTAATTTTAAAAAATATATATTTTAGATTACATTCTTTGAAAGTTAATCTTGAATTCGCTTTCAATGTAATTCAGAATATATTTTTAAAAAGTGGTATTTTTTTTTCTATTCTCTTTTTCCTTCCATGTTTTTCTAGCTTTTTCCTCCCTTCTCCTTTTATCTCAATTTCTATATATTTTTTAAATGAGATTCTATTGTGTACTAGCTGACTTGTCTTGTACTTTATTTTTGTATATACATATTTTAATTTAGAATAAATACCTTTCAAGAAATATCTCAAATCTTTTTCTGCTAGTGTTTGAACCCATCGTTTGTTTGATTAGTTAAAAATTTATTTGCTTAACTAGTTTAATTTGAAATTTTGTATTATTTAGATATATTGCACTATGCCTATAGAACTTTGGTGATTTTCTTATTCTTTTTCTAGCTATTACTTGGAATATAAATAGTTGTTCGGTAAAGGAAGTTATTTTTAATTATATGATTTACTAATTTATGTATAATTGTTGTTGTTGAATGGGTGATATGTGGTTAGACATTCAATTCAATGAGTTTGGATTGATTTTGAATTTTATAACAGTTTGGAAGAGTTAAATGGAGTATTATTTGTTAAATTAGGAAAATTTTGTTTACCGTGTCCAAAATTGTGTTTCGACCATGTTTAAAAATATGTTTTCAACTTCCTACGATAGTTGATTTGATTAAAAATTATTTTGATTTCATTTTGAGCCTTTTGTAGAATTTGATGTGTTTGCATATCTTGCTTACTAAGAAGTGGATTTTAAGTTTAACGCAACCTCATAAAATCGGTTAATAAGGTGAGATTTGCACTCACTTATATATTATGAAATATCTTAGTTTCCAGTCGATGTGAGATTTTCAACACACTCCCTCACGCCGAGGTTACCAACTTGTGCACGAGACTCTATATTATGAGTGATCTAATAACAGTCCGATAGTGGATGTCGTGATAAGTCTAACAAACAATTGCTAGAATAAAGCTCAAAATGACTATGATGCCATACTAAGAAGTGAAGTCTAACTCAACCTCATAAAATGGGCTTATAAAGTGAGGTTTGCACCCACTTATATACTATGAAATATTTTAATCTCTAGTCGATGTGGAATCTCCAACATTGCTTGAATGTTAAGTTGATGTTTGAATGATTGATGATTATTTAAAGGATCTTGAACTCACAAGGAACAATTGAATTATCAAGTATAAGATTCACTAAATAGAAAACAAAATAATAAAGTTCGTTGGGAGTTTGTTATGATTGCAAGAATTGTAAAGAAAACAAGTTAAAGTTTGTTGGTTCAATTGGAAAAATTGGGATTGAATTCATCTTTCTTTATGAAAAGCATAATAATATTCTATTCTTTGATTGATGTTGATGCCCATATAAAATTCATTTATATCGATTTCTTGCATATAAAATTATTGAAAGAGTCTCCTAAATATCGATATTTCACATATTTATAAAAAACTATTTATCATTACAATTAAATATTGATAGCAATTAACAATTCAAATCTATTCCTAATATTCAAATATGTTAAGCATGATCATTTGGGTAAAAAAGTTAGAGATATTTTTCAGTCAAATCTAAGGATCTAAATCATGATAAACAAGCATTACAAATAAAATGAAAATAAAATCATCAATTAAGAACAAAATATTATATTTAAATATCACGTAAATACACAAGAGTTTGAACATATTACTCCTAATTCCAAAGGATAGAGTTACTCACGTTGGTCATTACAAGCATGAAAAGCAAGAAAAAAAGATCTAGGATGTTTCTCCTTGACAGTTGCCTCCTCTAGGGTTTTCTATCACCTCATATTCTCCTAATTGATGTCTAGGGTTGTGGCTCACGCCTCATATTTAACATAGTTGAACTTAGGCCAAGTGACTTCTCACTTGGGCATGATTGGGCTTGATTGAGCGAGTTAGACGAAAACAATCCCAACATCTCTGGAGTGATCTCGCCTGGGCGTGACTGAGCTCACTAGGGTGAGATATTCTAGGAGGCTTCTAGCTTATGCGAGTTTGGAGCGTGTTCTATCTTTCCATTTTTATCTTGTACATTCTCCTTTTGCCCTTTCATCTCCATTTTTCCTAGAATCCTGGAATTTACAAAAATTTGAGAATAAATCGTTCTTCTTCATATTATAATCACAAAATATGTAAAAAAAGTTTAAATTTATAAAGTAAGGGTTATATTATAGTTATTTTATTAATCAATATTTATAAGTGCCTATATTTTAACATGAAATATTACTAAAATATGACACTTCTTAACTCTCCCAACTTAGAATCTTGCTTGACCTCAAGCAAAGTAAATGAATATAACTAAATCATATTTGAATTTAAATATCAAAAGAACTTTATTCACTAAGAAACATATTAAATTAGAAACTTATGTGCTTCCAAATTCAAATATTGCAAAATATAGATACAATCAACTTCTAGGGTCAAATTAAAACAATAAAATGACAATTTATTAAGGAATTTCTTCTCATATGCTCAAATGTATGTGTTTCTCTCTATTTTCACTTAATCATAATGAATCACAATTGCTTTTCATATCACCTTCATATCACAAGCATATCAGAAGCATGAATATGAAGGTCTTTAACAAGGTTATAATGAGGGTGAGCTTCCAAAAAGTATTGATTTTTTAGATAACAAAATGCACATTATAAAGAAGGAGAACATACACACAATCCAATTGTAGTACATGTGTTATCTATTCACAATTTTCTTTTGACTTCAAGTTTTTCCTCATTTTCTTTCTACTTATTCATGATTTCAACATGAATTTTTCAACACATTTTTTCATCAATAGGAATAAATTATTCTTATTTAAAACTTTCAACAATTAGAACCAACCATTCAAATTATATATATATATATTGCATATATGTTCTCCTTTCCTTAACATGTCAGTAGGTAGGAAAATACATCATTAAAGGTTTAAGGTGCAATAATAACAGAAATTCTTGGTTCAAAGGGGATATAAAAAATATTGAATTCTAATAAGATAAAGGTTGGCTATTTGGCCTTGGGCTCCTAATTAAAACAATTGTCTCATCATCTTCATGCTCTTTTATGATGTAACAAAATAAAAAATTAAGCAACCACAACTGTCAATTCATCAGTAAAACTCTCAAAACTATTTAAGGTTCACACACTCACTTAGTTTAATTAGTTTCATTCCTTATTGTTTTGTCATATTTTGTTCTAATCAATCATCCTTTTAAATTTTCATGTATCATAATTTCAACTACATTTCAATAGAGATTCAACCGTATTTTCTTTTTCAACCGGTGTCTAATTCATTTCACTATTTAATTTAAACACGAAGTCCTTTTTCCACAATTCAATTTTAATATTGCAGTTATTTTTCATTTAAGAAAAAATAAAGCTAGAAAATCAATTAAATTAAAATTGAAAATAATTAAATAATATAATTCAAGCCATTTAAATAAAATAACAAAATAAGCAAAGAAAATTATTCAAGAATAACAATACAAGCCATTTAAAATAAAATAACAAAATAAGCAAATAAAAAGAAATAAACTAATAAAACAAAATTTAAATAACTGAAAAGAAAAGAAAACTATAAAAATAAAACTATACTTTTTCTCAATTCTCTCTTCTTATGAAGTCATCCAGCTTTGTATTAAAGTCTTCATCTACAACTGTAAATGACACTACTTCATTGATGAATTTTCCCCCCTGAATAATAGAACTTGTCCCTAGGCTAAGCGACATAAACTTCAAATTGATCTGGAGGCATATAGGGGTTGGGTTGTCGTAGAGGGAAATTTTAATATGTATCTTAATGCAATTGCATTATCCTTGTATGATTTGCACTCTTCTACATCTGTATATGCTCCCATGTGGCTCTTTGCTCCTTTTGCATTTGTTCCAGTATCTTATCCTCCTTGAAAGATGATGATGAATAAAGGTGATGGATTGGTGAATGATGAATAGAAACATCACCATCTTGTGGAGCTTGTTCCTCTATATAAGTACAATTATTCACAATAAATTTCAGATCAATTGAAGGTCAGATTTTTGTTGATGGTTTTATCTCAACCCCATGAGTTGTACAAAGAGCAATTATTAAAGTAGGAAATCCCAAAGAACCCTTTGCCTTCTGATTATTCTGGTTAACTTCTAGTCTAACAAATTTATATATTTCATGACAACTAATCTTAGTAACATCAACAAAATAATCCTCTTTTAAGAGGCAATAGAGAAGATGACACCTTAGAATATCTAGGTCTGACACATGACCAACGAGCACCATGTTAGCTGACATGAATACCATCCAAACTTGAGATGAGGTCTTCATGTGTTCCTTAAAACTCTCCATGGTTTTCCAGCTAGGCTTATTTGATAGGAGTGATTGGCTAAAATTTCCCTAGCCGCTTCTTCATCATTAAAGACATATGTTTTAGCTCTTAGCTAGTGATAAGTACAATCATCGTCACCTCTCAGTTGCAAAGGATCTCCAAAAAAGGCACTGATAGGGTCTTTATCAAAGGGCACACATCTTCCTCTCACTCTTGATCTCATTTCTTGATTTCCTTCCCCTCCTGTCCAAACAATGACATAGAACTCATGGACTACCTTAGGACCATACTTGCTTAAGGGCTCTACTAGCCTCATCCAATTCCTTCTCTACAACCCATTTAAAAATAAATCATACTGCTCGGGTTACAGCCATACTCTTCTCTCTGTAATGAAGGCCCCATTTTTTATTTCCTCATAACTTCTTTGTTTTTCTTTATTCCCAAACTTGTTTCGTGATAGTGGTTTAGGGGACTCCATTCTAACCCTTTTCCCTTTAGCAGTTTGATCTGCAGTGCTTTTTTGTCCATCCCATTTGCTGCAACATTATAGTTAGATACACCAATCTTCAAATACATTAAATTCTAATTTAACAATCATAAGAATATGTATCCAAAAAATCGAACTAATTCACATGTTTCGCAATATAATGTTCAAAGAAGCATTTTATCAAACACTTCATGTGCATCTCCAAAATTGAGATTAATGTGTGATTAGGACCTAACTAACCATCCGAAATTAGAAGCAAGTTTCCATAATCATCTACCTGATGCTATTCAATCAAATTTTTATCCCAAATTCAAGATAATCATTATAACCCTAAAACCCCAAACCCCCAAAATTGCTATCACTAACATTAATCAATGGTTTGAAAGAGGAATTAAGGCATATAATATGTTAGAAAAGATGGCTTTAAACTAGAGGGGGGGGGGGTGAATTGTTTAAAGAGGGTTTTCGCAAACTTTTCAAAACTAGAATGAATTTATCTCAGGAACCAATTGATTCAGCAATTCAGTTAGCCAAAACAGCAAGC
>Ga0123342_1003045_pt1 | contig 27307 bp, 11 predicted proteins | sample Turbeawhitnodule_FD_89960 | JGI IMG/M metagenome (GOLD analysis project Ga0123342, IMG submission 89960) | Root nodule microbial communities of legume samples collected from Mexico - Turtle bean Mexico white nodule | ecosystem: Host-associated > Plants > Roots > Nodule | place: Mexico: Nepantla...
TCCACCATCAATTTCTCCCTTGTAAACCTTACCGAATCCTCCCACACCAAGAAGCAAAGCCTCATCAAAGTTGTTTGTGGCGGACTTGATTTCAGCAAATGAGAAATGACGGCAAAGGTTTGACAGGAGAGAGGAAGCATAACTTCCTGTTGTGTTGGTCTTGGCAGAAGCTGCAGAATGTGAATTACCATAAAGAGAAAGCGGAAGCCATCCAGATGGCCCTTCACTTGCACCAGAATCCTTTCGTTGTCTACGGGATAAAGCAAAAGCAAATAGCCCAATCAAAAGTACTACACCAACTCCTCCAGCAACACCTCCTGCAATAATGCCTGTATGATTCTTTGATTTACCATGATTATGTGCTCTAGCTGTTGATGGGTCAATTATGTCTTGCACAGGGGGAGGAATGGGATTTGTCCCTGCCAGATTCCCTGCAGTATCATTAATTTTGAAAATCTCCACTCCATTCAAGATTGCATCATAATACATGGGCTTGTCAGTTGGATCTGGATGCAATGCAAGCCACAGGTCCTGCCGTGGTTCTACATCTTCGGGAATAAAGACAACATAATCTTTATGCACAGGCACCCCATTAGAATGTGAAAGGCCAAATTCTTTTGCCCAGGCAATAACATCAGCCTCCTGTGTAGCTGTTTGATTGTTGAGGAATATATCAAACACTCTTTGATTATTCTTGGTTATATTTGATGATACCTCAGCAAAATGGAGTCTCACTAGATAGGAAAACCCAGAATCAATGTTGAAGATCCAACTCAAGTTGTAATTTGTGTTGATTTTCGGATTCGGGCCCATTGATCTGGCTGTAGTGTAGACATCAAGTGGAGCAATATAACTTGGTGTGCCCGGAGGATACTCAAACTTCACATCTGGATCAGCGGGCTCAGTAACCCCAAATGCAGCCCCAAAGAGGAAGGGAACATCATCAGACCATGACCTAAACATACCAGTATCATGGGAGGGAGAGATATCATTCCCACCCACATTCAACCTATAAACATTCTCAAGTGCAGTGCTGTTGTCAATAGTGTAAGCAGTATTTGTACCAACTATCATGGTAGTTCCATCAGTAGAAGTATAAATATCAGGCATAGACACAACCTCAATCCCATTAACAAACGCGTAAGCATTGGATGCATTGGTGGACGGAGTGAAAGTCACATTCAAGGTTTTCCCTTCAACATAGATGGCAAATTCCTTCAAAATGTAGGCATAATTCAAAGCCAGGGTGGTCTGAGCAACACTAAAGTTCCTAAGAAGCGTGTATGAATTCGCCGTCACCGCAAAACGGGCATCAGATGCATTGAGATTGGAGTAAGAAGCCGGGTAAAAGTGCAGCCGGAGGAACTTCCAACCGGAAGCCACCGGGAAAGCATAGGTAAACGGCGCGTGGAACACGCGTGCTGTCATGTAGGGCACCTGGGGGACGGCAGGGTCTTGAGTTGCCGCCGGCGATACGGTGGTGGATTTTGCAGAGGAGGAATCAAACTTGGAACCAACATCAGTGGTCCATACACGGCCATCAGTATCAGTACTAGATGAAGGACCCCCACAATCCAGCAGAATATTATCTGTAGGCTGAAAATCCTTTGCTACAACAAGCTCAATAGCCAAAACCAGGCACACAAACAATGGCACACAAACACAGTACCGATTCACGCTCCACATCACGACACAAAATTCCAAACAAAAACCAAACCCAAACCCAAAAACCCTGCTCTGTTTTCTACCATACAATTGCCAACACCTCTTGTAGGGAATTACAATTCACACGTACCCATAATTTAAAAACAATCAAAGACCACAAATTTGATGCGAAGATCTTTATAGTGTAGGAATCCAGATCAGGAAAGGGAAGTGGGGTGGAGGGTTATGATCAGCTCAGCTTGGACCCAGAATTTCCAAAACAAGCAAAATCCAAAAGGGGAGGGGCAATATGAACTAGGTTTTCAGTGAACAACAGGATGAACAATGAAATGTGTGGGATAATCAGTAATAAGGGTGAGGATGGTTTGAATGTTGAAAGAAATTGAAGTTATAGAAAGAAGGTATTTTACCTTATGCCATGGAAAGGGGAGCTGAAAGCAACTCAGCGAGTCAAAGCGGGACGATCCCGAGTTTTGAGGGTTGGATTGGAAGGGATTTGGCAGTAGCTTACAGCTGGAAGGAACAGAGAGAAAATGGTGGAAGAGGAAATGGAGTAAGAAAGTGCCCCTAATACTGAAAACCACGTTAAATACCACACCTACTACTTCTCACAGGAAAAAAAAAATTCACAAACAAAACCGAAATTAATTAATAAATCTATAACTTTCGGTCATTTCTTAATAAATGTATAACTTTATTTATTATTTAACTACTAATACGTACCAAGACTATTCTACTATCTATAATAAAAACATTAAATAAAAAATATTTTAGTATTTTAAAAGCATTAAATTCGTTCTTATATATAAATTTCTTTTATAAATTTCTATTCATAAAAAAAATCAATTTAATTAGTAACATAAAAAATTAAATTTGCTGATATTTTGTGTTAATTATTTAAAATTAAATTTGCTGACAGCTTTTATGTTATTTATTCAAAATTAAATTAAAAATAATTGGGATACATACATTATCTATTTTTTTCACTTAATTATATTTTTATCTTAGTAATTCATGTGTGAAAACACACATCCTCTTCCCATTCTGTTTGAGAATTTTTCTTATTAATTTATGGTGTTTATTATCTCTTAACTTAAAACGATAAATATTAAAAATATTTTAGTAAAAACAATGAATACTATAAATAATATAACATAGATACATTGAATGCTAACACTAAGAAGATGTTCTTGAAGATTTATAAATTGAATGTTTTTCAGAAGAGACAATTTATTTGGATAAAGTTATTGTCAAACTGTAAAAGTATTTTATCCATAATTCAATATCATATGTAAGTTAAATAATTTTGTATTATTTTTAAATGCATAAGTTTTTGTGTGTGTTATGTTAAATTGAAATTGAAATTGTAGCATGAGAATTCACAATTAAGTTTTGTATAAATTTTATTATAAAAAAAAAGTTATTTTGTGGATTGGTTTGTATAATGCAAGGAATGTGCATGGTTGTTTGGGTGGTAAGCAAAAAGAAAGGAAAAAGCGGTGATGATTGGATGACAGATAAGTTGTGGTATAAAAGATGGAAATGACAAACAAACACAATCACACCTACGTCATATTCCAACTTCCAAACTTCCAAACGCGTTTTCATTCCTTTCATTTCACTTTCTTATGCTTAATTAATACAAAACATCACTTACTTTTTTAAAATCCTTTATATATATATACTAAAATCAATACTTCAATTTTTTTATATATATATATATATATTCCATTCATATAAGTTTCTAAAATCAAATAATATATATATATATATATGTATAGAAATAAATTTTCAAAATTGAAGCATATACTCTTCTATTCTTATTATTTATGAGACTTTTTCAACACGGTAATGTAATTGGTTCATTTTATGTTATACTATACTATACTCACATTTAAGTAAAAAAACTGTAAGCTAACATAAATGAATAAACTATAGAAAATAATATTCAATTATTTAACATATTCATTTAAATCAAGTAAAACATTATTAAGATTTATGTTTTATTTGGTTAAGGGTGAAAGTAAAAAAGAAAACAAAATAGGAGAATGAGAGTGGAAAATTATGATGTTTAGATAAGCAAAGTTTCGTTTGATAGTGAGTATATTTTGATGGAAATGGTAGATGATATGATTGATGTAAAATGTCATAAAAAATTAATTGTGTTATTTATTAATTGACCAAAATACATTTGTTATGATTGAGAAAGAATTGAATTGAAATAAAGATAAATACTTAGATATTTATACCTATATTTATAGAATTGAGTTTGAAATAAAGATAATATTTATAATTAAAGTATATATATTTATGTAATTATTGTTATTTGAAATTTGTAAGTAAAGAAAAATTGCAATTTTTAAATATTTTTAATTATGCAATTATTATCAATTAAAGATAAATAAATATCATATTATACAATCTAGTAGATATATCTCAATCCGATTTGCAATACACACAAATAAGTAGTCTATAATTTTAAATTTATATGGATGTGCTAGAATAACTAATGGAGATGTATGAAGAACTTACCTAATCCTTTTATATTACACAATCAGAAAGCTTTTTTAATTTTCAAATTATACAACATGAATTTTTTATTTTTTATTTTTATAAAAAACTTTCAAATTACATAATTTTAAAGTTACTTTTTTATGTTTTAATTATACAATCTAGAAGCTTTTTTTACTTATAAATTATTAATTTGGAAGTAATTCTTTTACATAAAAACTTACAATTTAAAAAATATTTTTTTTCATAAATAAACTTCTAAATGGTATAATTTAAAAATATTTTCCAAAATTCATAATTCATAAATAATTTTTTTAACTTTTAAATTGTGTAATAAAAAAAGAAACACTTAGAAATTATATAATCTAGAGTGTTTTCTTCTTTGAGTTCATTCATAATACAATATATAAACAAAGTAAAAATGATACAGCAATCATAAGGGAGCAGGGGACAATTTGTTGTTTTAACCAACTCATCAAAGACTGTTTTTTCATGACCTTCATATATTATTCTTTCATCATTATAATTTTTTGTATTCCAATCCTAAGTAATATTTATCGGACAGTTTTTTTAAAAAAAATTGTAATTAGTTTTAGGATTATATAATTTAGAAGTTTTTTTTAAAATACATGAAGAAATCTTTTCTAATATGATATTAGTTTCCAGATTACATAATTCAGAAGTCTTTTTTTAAATGTGTGTTTGGATTAAATAATCTGAAAACTACTCTTAAATCAAAAATTCTAGATTATATAATCTAGAATATCACTTTTTAAAAATATATTTTGGATTACATAATCCGTAAGCTATTTCCGAACTGAAGATTAACTTTTGAATTATGTAATACAGAATATGAGAGTGACACAAAAAGGATAAAAATATATTTTCATGTTTTGTATGGGGTGACAAAAAAATATATGGATGTGCAGGAAGAAATAGTCCTCATGAAATTGCACATGGAAGCTAAAGAAATAAGGCTGACTCTCCCTCTACCCAATCATGTGAAAATACCCAAAATGCCCTTAACAAAATTTGCGAAAATATGAAAATGCCCTTAATGAAATTAAAATTAGGTTAAGGGAGAGATTTGCACCCAATCACAACACCCTTTCGTTTTCACGCAGCAGCAGCCGCCACCACTGCCACCTTCGTTTTCGCATTGAACGCAGCGGGCAACGTCGTCTTGCCATTCTTCTGTTCGCATTTCTCCTCTGAGGCAGCTGTATCCATTGATAATGCTGAAAAAAAAAATATCACTTAACTTCCAGATATAGAAATCCATAAGTCAAAAAATATACTTCCGCATGCCCACATCCAGAACACAATTAACTATTCCGGATATGTACATATGGAATTCAAACCCAATTCCAGATATTTGTAACGCATTTGTCTACAAGGACATAATGGAATGGGATTTTAAAAAGTGTGTCGGGTGGAGGAAGGAATTGATTAGGTGCAAGAAGTAATTACTAAGAAATAAATGGGCGAACTCTAATTACTTGGACTGGATTTGATATGTGCTCTAAACAACAATAGTCCAATTGTCAAATATTTAAATATCCCACTACACAACAATTTTGAATGTTCCTTTTCTTCGTTCTTCGTTAGAACACAACTACATTTTAAAATTATCTATATTTTTTTTATAAATAAAATTCATTCCATACACCACAAGACTCCTAAATACTATACAAACATCCTCTTTATTTTTTATCTTCTTAATTTTATGTTACAAGCACCTTTTCAAATTATAAATCACTCTCTCAATACTAAATAAATAATATATTTTCGACTATTTTTTTTTTCAGAATTTTAATTTCATATTTAATTATAAAAAAATAGAATATCAATCAAAATACTATTATTAAGCATTAACATACCAATTTTATTAAGATATAATATCGAAAACAGTTGTAAACACCAATAATATTAATAATGATTGAAATACCTTATATTTTTATTTGAGAAAAAATTAGAACAATAAATGACGTTATTAAAGTATATTTTGCTGGCATTACATTAAATTTACATTGGTAGACATTATCCAAACTTAATCTAAATAAGAATATCAATAGAATCCAATCTTAATTATGTGATCTTCATGTTTAGTTCTAATATTACAAAATTAACTTATTTTTTTAACACTCAAAAGTTGAAAAACCAAGAATCGAGTCAATCAAAATTGTGAATGAGGAAGATTCTTCTTTCGATCTTCTTTCTAAAGAATTTTTTTATATAAATTATTAACAAATTTAATATTGTTAACTAAATTAATTCATATTTTTCAATTTAAAATAATAATTAATATTAAATCTAAGCTAATTTTATAAAATCTAAATCTATATTTAAATAAACTTTAAGTTTAACACAGTTTAAAAAAAAAAAATTGACTCAAACTTTCCATTCATTTATGAAATGTATATGTCTAGTTGAGTAATTCTCAACATTTAAAATATTTAAAAATCAAGATGGTTGCATCTATCAAATTGTACGGGAAAAAGTATATTACTGAATCAAATTCTTATGAGATATTTCATAACATCCTAAGCAATTTATTTTGGTTTTTATTATTCATGGAATTTTCATATGAAAAACTTGGATTTGCTTTTTGATTTTGGCATTGGTTCTTTGCTTTTGTTGTGAAGCAAAAGGCAGAGTGTGTTATAAAAAAGGGTTTTACTCGAATCATATCCCTTTCTTGCACCAAAGACTAGTTAAACTTCAACTTTTAAAAGGGATAACAAACACAATTTTCCTTTGAAGCTCAAGCAAGTTAGATTCAAACATGAAATGAAAATATAGATAATAGTTAATCTAGATTTGAGATAAAAATAATTAACATGAAATACTAATTCATAAACAATCATATATACATTTGACAATTTAAAAAAACAGTTTAAAATGAAAGTTAAAATATAAAAAGAGAATACTAGTAAAAGATAAATAATAATTTAATTTTTTAAAGTAAAAAAGAAAAGGTTTAAATGTCTCAATAATAAAAAATATTAATTGGAAATCATAATAAATATGATTTTATCATGGTTTGTGCTACTTCCCCAAAAAGAAAATATGATCAAACATGTTTTCATACTCAAAATTTAAAATTTACATTATTTTTGTATATAGTTTTACATAAGTGATTATTTAAAAAGTTATTAATGGGAATAAAATAAACTATAAAAAACTAATAACTATTTATCATTATTTTATATATTAAAATAATAATAATTATTAATATTATTGTACTGGTACGACCGGATGACTTGTCAAGTCAGCCAACACTTGGCCCATGCCGCCACACGAACGATAAAGGGGCGACCGCTCCGCACATGTGGCCGACCGGTCCATAGCTCAAGTCGAAGGTTGACCAGATTAGCAAGGCTAATCTACAGTTAAGGGTGGCTTAACACAACCCTAAACGCAAACCAACTCCCTTAATCTGGCCCAACAACAAAGACTCATTAAAGTAATATAAATAACACGCATTTTAAGGAGAAAGGTACGTCATTATCTACAGTATTCTGATAACCGAGTACGATATCCCACTGATTTGAGCGTTGGAGTACCTTCTGCAGGTACCCTCCCTGCCCGAGAAGTAGGACAATCGAGGGAAGGAAAGCACAACCAGGAGGGCGAACGTATAGAGGAGCATCGAGCGTGTGGAATCGACCGAACACAGGAGTTGAAGTAATCGTTCTCTAGGCCTCCAAAACCATTCGAAAATAATTATTATGTTTTAAAAATGTAAAGTCACGAAGTGTTTTATTTTTCACTAATGACTAATAAATATAATATTAAGTATAAATAATAAGTTTTACATATTAATCATCATTATTGTATATTTTATGTTATACTATATTATATACTCATTCACATTTCTGTTTGTACTATTGAAATTGTTCTTGGAATTATATTTATTAATATTTAAAATTATTTAACTAAAATGTTAAGAAGAATAAGACATTTACAGGCAATAATAATTTTGATTAATTTTTTTTAAAATCGAATACATTTAAGTTCATAAAGATACAAAAACTAATATTAGTAATCACTTTTTAACACAATTATAATATTATCAGTTCACTAAAAAATATCAAAACTTAGAGCAGAAATTTGTTAATTAATCTAAATTCGATTATATGTAAATTTCGCCCAACTAAATTTGCATTCATTGTTAATTCTCTCATGTTACATTTTCATTTATACATTAAAAATTAGTAGAAATTAAAATTACCTCCACAAGTATTAGTGTCATTTAGAAAATATATATTCATGAGTATTTTTAGTATAAGAAAAAGTTAAAAGGAAAAGTAAGTGAAATATTTTTCTGATAAATTTTAACCTTTTATTAAGTATTTAAAAAGTTAGGTTAAATAATTTATTCCTTAGTTTTAAAAAATATGAAGAGAGGAGAAGGAAGAGACAATAGAGCAATTGCTTGGACTTGGGAGATTCCGACCCAACATAGGTTATGATGGATGATTTGGTGATGAATCCTTGAGGACAGGTGTCACCTTCTCGGGAGTGTTGCACGCAGCACAGCACAGCACACGAGCCAAACTCTTCCCTCGCGCATTGCGTTGTGGATGGTTTAGGACATTTCACAAACACCTTCACTCCAATCTCATTTTCCATCTCCATCACTATAAATCCCATCCTTCTCTTCATCCCTCCCTTCCTCTGCTAACCTTCGTTTCTCTTCGGCTCCACCATCTCTCTCTCTCTCTCTAACCTTCCATTCACCATGGATTCAGTTTCAGTGTTAAACCCTAAACTCGCTCATTGCAATTTCTCTCTCCCATTCAACAAGTCTCCCCGTACCTTCAACTTCCACCCCTTACTCAAACCTCGCGCTCTTAACGCCGCTCCCCCTAACGCCCTCGCCGCCTCCTTCCTTACCATCCACCGCCGGAAACCGTCAACCGTCGCTTTCACCGCTTCTCACCAAGATTCGGTAAGACGCAAAAGCGAATTAGTTCGTTAGTTAGTTAGTTAGTTACAGCGGAAGTGTATATTGATTTGTGATTTGAATTGGTGAACTGTGTAGGAACACGGGGAGATCGAAGTGGAGAAGGAGCGTGATGTTATTGCGGGCTCTGAGGAGTCGCAGGAGGCGTGGAAGCAGGCGCTGGAAACTTTCAAGGAACAGGCGGAGAGGTTGCAGGGCGTTTCTCAGGACGCTTATAAGTTGTACTCGGAGAAGGCCAGTGTCATTCTGAAGGAAACCACGGAGCAGCTGACTGTGCTGGCGGATAAGACCAAGCACGAGCTGAGCACCGCCGCGAAGGAGATCACCGACGAAGGGAAGGAGTATTTGTCCTCGGCGGCAGAGAGTTCGCCGGAGGTGAAGGACATTGTGGAGACGTTCACCACGCCGTCTGATGATATCCAGAAGTTGTCTGGACTGAGGGACTTCTATGTTGGCCTGCCGTATGGTATGAATAATTATGTGTTTTTGCATGGTTGAGTTTGTGGGGAGCATGTTGAGAGAGGTCATGATTCCTTGATATAAATTTGTTTGTTGGAAATACGCCTTAATTGTGGTCACCCGGGTAGTCTGACTCAATTGTGCCAAGGTCTTGAACAGGATTACCTACAAAGGGCCTGGCTAGAAAGCTGGTGTGAAATGTTGTAATGTGTTGTCGTCGACACATCAGCTCGTTTAAGTAGTGCTTATAAAGCTTAGGCAATTCTTACTGTACAAGTTGAATTTGTGTGGTTAAGTTAGGTTAGTTCTTAGCTCAAATTCAAAGATTTTTTTCATAGGGGGACTTGCAGAATGAAGGTGAAGCACTCCCATACTCAAGTTAGCGTAAACTTGACGGGAGTAAGTGAGGAAGAGGAAGAACATATTATGGAAAATCCTGTTTAGGACAAGCACTTTTTATGAGAGGTGAAAGCTAGTTGTCAAGCTGTTACAATATAAGCTACTTTTTATCATTGTACTAGTGAATGGTGAAGCTAGATTTTCATTTCTTGAGTTCAAATTTGTTAAGATTTTAGAACATAATTCTTACCCAGTATTACACTGCTCATATATTATAGATAACTTAGTCACGTTCTCACTTATTAGGAGGGATGGAAGCTAATGAGGATTAGAATTGATAGTTGATATGAATTAGCCTTTGATAGGAGTTGTATGTGTGTTGATAATGACTGGTGTTAATGATCATTATCCTGTAATAAAACTACAGACATATTATCCATTCTTCACACAGGGACTGATGCTGGAATCTTTTTAGATGTTGGGATGATTTAAGGGCCTGGTTTATGGGCCTCGGGTCTCAATATCAGTTCCCTATAGATGTAATCTCATTAAATACCACTCTAGGCTCCCAGGTTCCAGACACGACACCCACTATAACCCAAAAAATCTCATTAAATAATTATATGAATTCTACTATGTTCACTGGGGATATTTATCATCCTGTTTCCCCTCCGTACTTTGTTTAATATTTTTGTCGTATTCGTGTTCTTGTAGGTTTGCTGCTTTCTCTTGGTGGCTTCCTTTACTTTATGGTAACAGGCAGTGTTTCAGCCATAAGGTTTGGGGTGATTTTAGGTGGTGCCCTCCTTGCTTTAAGCATTTTAAGTCTGAAATCATATAAAAAAGGACGCGCCTCTCCTCTTGCTTTGAAGGGCCAAGCTGGTGAGATCGCATGCTTCTTATTTAACTTGTCTCAGAACTGTTGCATAATTTAGGGATGGTATTTAAAAGTTACCTAATTAAGTCCAGACTAGTTAAGTTATGATGCATTGTGCGCATCCATTAAAGGGGGGAAAAACTTTCCTAATGCCTACTTTTTTGCATCCATAAGACTTGAACAAGAGACTATTTGCTCTGATTTGTTTTTTGTTTACAGTATTTTAAATACTAAACAAATTGTAGTCAAATATGTTATAATTAAAGAAATAAAACATTCTTTACACTTTTAATGATGAAATTATGTTTCCATATTTATGGATTAACTGGTATTGGATTGTTCCAATTTAATCAACGGTTTCAATTTTGAGTGTAGATATAGTATTTTTTTTTTTAATTGGCAGGTGTAGATATAGTATTTTTATTAATCGGCAAAGTGAAGATATAGTATGTTAAATACTTGGAGAAAGAACTTTGCCAACTATTCGAGTGGGATTGTTTCCATAGAGTATACATGTGGTCTTATAGTTAAAAAACACACACATAAACTTTTTCTTGTCAAAATCTAATTAAGTTCATTAATTTCAGACTAGCTATGCATTTAATCTTTTCAATTGTGTATTTGTTTGTTTCTCTATCTTGAAGCTTATTTTAACTTGCTGGACTTGCAGCTATAGCAAGTATACTGTTTCTGCGGGAGATAAGCGCAATAGGCAAAGTAAGGCATTCATTACATTGAGCATTTATCAAGCTTAATTTAACTTTCATGCAAATAAAAGTAATATTAGTTTCAAACATTTGATAGTTTCACATTCTTTTCTTTTTGCCAGGGATCATCTTATTTCACTGCCTTGATCAGGTTCTTGAAACATCATTATTATTTTACTTACATGTGAACTTTTTTTGGTCTTCATTTAGGAGTTAATCGTTACGTTAATTGGAGATAATCTTAGTAACTTGCTGCTATTTCATTTTTAACACAAACTAGACGGTTGGACTAAAAGCAGATTTTATTAATGCTATGAACGGTGAGGTGTTGGATGACATTTAGTTTGATCCAACAAATGATTGTTAAATTGGAAATTCGGAATGCTGGAATATTGCAATTCTGCCAGAAGCGTTAAAATACAATGGTTCTTGTAAATGACCCAAATGGAAAACTTACATGAAGTTTCAATTAAACTGAAAAAGTGGATTGGAAATGGAATATCATTTGGCTTATACTCAATCTTTGTTCAATGCTTTTGATCTTTCTATTAATACTTCGTTATGTAACGACTTTGTTTCACATCTGTAGTGGTGCAGTTGCGGCATTTTATATCTATAGAATAGTACTGGAACGTAATCAACAAAATGGCTCAAACTTGGAAACTGAACCAGGAAACTAGTTCTACGATGAGGTCAGCCTTTTAAATTCGTAGACACTATTTTAATCCAAAATGCTTTCAGGTGAATATTTAAGAGAAGTCGTGTCTTTCAACATATGCTCGTTTCTTTGTACTTATAATCTATTCCTATTTGCCACTCAGTGTAAAAAGTTGAAGATCGGGCGTGAAGATCAGCAAAATATTGAAGATCTACTTGAAGATGGTCAGAATAAATTTTGGTGATCATTTTTTACATGGTTTATCACGGGCTGGGTCATCAAGACTAAAAGACCCACTGCTTTGGGTTATGGTTTCATACGTTGAAAAATGGAGCTTGGAGAACGTGGATACAATTTCACCTGTAGTTTCTTGTTTAGTTGTGAATTTTGTGGAAAATTACTAATATGATATTATGAGTAACCTCTGAGGTGGGATATTACTAAAATCTAGATACATCTTTGCCGATATCTCCTTCATCTCTCTAATCTCCTGTAAGCTGCATATGGTTAGCTTCGAGAGTGTAACCTTGAACGGTTACAGATGCTAATATACTTTAGATGTGTTTGGATGATGCAGAAAGTTTTCAATTTAGGTTCTTTTTTGCTGACCAAATTGCTTTTAACGCCTGAACAATACTTCTAGATTTTTGTCTTATTTTTTATCTTTTCGACTTTTTCTATTTCTTTTAAACTGAAGTAGTTTAATTTTCCATTAACCAAAAATAATACATTTTTATTTGACAAAAAGTTGAGAAAGGTACTTTTTTAGAAGAGAAAATAGTTTTTTCTCCTAATACTCTTATTTCTCTACCTATTATGTCCTCTAATTCTCCGTGTTTTTTAGAACTTTTTAAACAAAAGAAAAACTGTCAAACAATTTCCAAGTTTAACTTTAAAATAGTTTTTTATGTTTTTTCAGAACACTTTGCTTTTTGTTTCTATAATTTTGTGAATAGGTAATTCTTGTTTATATAAAATTTTGGCTATATATTTAGTCTTTTGAGATTGAATTATTTTGATCTACGGATAATATGTTGATAATAAACAAAATCAAGGGATAATAAGTGTTAAATATTGAAGTTATATTAGTAGTGAATTGGAGGACTTAATGTGTAACTGAGAATTTTGAAGTCTTCTTGAAGACATGTCTTTTGTTAAATTATAGTATTTTTTGCATTATTAAAAAAATAATGTAACTGCGAGTTACTATGTGTTCTCAGCGCTATTAGAACATTATTGTCTTAGAAAAGCAAAGTTCACTGTTACTAAATTACCCTCTTTGGTAATAATAACATCTTGAATTTAATGTACAATTTCGAGAATGAAACATGTCTTACTTTTCTGACGCTGTGATGTGTAGGGGTGAAAATGTTATCCAAATGTAGTGAAAATATGTGAGATGAAGAATGTTTAGCTTTAATTTATTCGTTGGCAAGACATTCTTTTTACCAATTTGTGCAGAAAATATATGCATTAAAATGGAGGTCTAGTTGTCTACTATAACAATTCATATCCACTGTGATGTTTCACTCCAATTTAATCCTCAACAGGTCAGACTAGGTGAGTTTCTCCGACTATATAATTACCCATTTGAATAAGTTTACCTCCAATTTCAACCACAAACAAACTTCCTGATCAATAATAAATTATTTAATATAATATTTAAAGTAAAATATACTAAATTCTATTCTATACTCTTATTCTTATTTTTTATTAAAAATTTATCATCTTTATTCTTACTGACCTAAGCATTGCTCTCATTTCCGGTAGGAACAATATGTTTTGATATCATATTAAATTTCAATATAATCAATTAGTTTTAAGTAAATTCTTTCAATAAAATAGATGATAGAAAACTTTCAAAAACTAAATTGTAGTGATCGTTCACTAGGACATTTCATTAATACATGAAAAACTCTGATGTTCCAGTTAGAAATAATGGAATGAAAATTGGTTATACATAAAATATGATGTGAAGAATCTTATTATTAAAGACATTTGGATATTTGATCTCTTATACTTAAGTTTATTTTGAACTTAGCTTAATTATGTTCCTTTGCATGCGAATATCAATTTAATGCTAACAAATTATTTGAATGTCTTTTTGTAGGAAATAGTCTAAGCTTATCTTTTTATTATGTAAGGGTTTGTTCGATCGATATAAGTGAGATGGGATATGATCATTTATTTTGTTTTATTTTAATTTAACGTTTGTTAAATCATTGCAATATAATATTTTTTTTTCTATTGGATTTTTTTATCTACTTATTAACGTGACTTTTATTTGATTAAGTAGTTCACTTATATATGAATATGAAATTATAATTTTTGTATCCTTCAATTTTTAATATCTCATAATAAAAGTTTATGGACACATCTAAGCATTTTCACTTATCAGAATTATTGTCTTTATAACTCAATAATGTTTTTATCATTCGATAATACTTTTTTTTCTATGATAAGTTACTTTCGTATCACTGTTGCTTCTCTTTTTATTTTATTCTATAATGTTCTTTTTAGGCTAGTTGCTATGTTCTTTATCCAATTGGGTTTTACTTGATTTTGGAAAAAATAGATACTTGATTGTGGATTTACTTTTGATTTAGGGAAGAATGACAAATTCATGATTACTTTGAACAAGTGTGTAAGTAGAAATCTGGGTGTCCATGTAAATACACATCACACGAATCAAAACACAGTGTTATTCTAGAAAAAAATCTATTTTCATAAATATTTTCTTTCACTTTCAAATATTCAAAACTTATTTTAAATGCATTCTCATGAATTGCACACAATGGGGGTATTATAAAGTGGATTTTGGATGATTTTAATTTTAAAATCACTTTTTTTCTTCTTATGCACTAGTTAGACAAAATAGAGGATAAAGTGTAACATGAAATTGTAGATGAGACAATGATTTAATATTTTCTTTAGTTTTTTTTACTATTTTTTTATCGTATTAATATTGTGGAAATTCACAAGTTCATAATAGGGATAACTATATATTCATGGAAAGTATGTGAAATAATAACATATTTAATGTTAGAAGAGATGTTTATAGAGATGACAGGACTTTGTTTTTCCATTTTTATGACAGAATCATGTTGCACTATGGTATTTCAATATAATCATGCATAAAAAAAAAATTATAGTTAAAAAACGAACTACTTTGTTTTAAAAATTTCAACAAAAAAAAGAGATAATATTATCATTTGAACATAATATATATCTCCTACTATGTACCCTATCATGTTATCCCATGAACATAAAACATTTAATACAATTAAAGTATGTCTTGTTCATATATCTTGTCATATCCTGAAACATTCATGTTCATATCACTTTATAATGATGATAGTTTTAGAGTGCAAAGGCAATTATCTTCTCAAGACAAAGTTGTGTCATCTCATTAAACAAAACTAGTTTACATAAAAAATGATCATATCTTTTTAAAATCATATGAATAAAATGCATTTAGTTTGAAGAAAATGTATAGTTCATTATAAAGAGCTTCTAAGAAAGTAAAAAGCATAATTTATACCTACCCCTTCCATGCCAAGAAAAATGTCATGTGCAGAACTTGGAAGAGCCGAAACAGTGGAAAAAATGCATAAACTTTAATGGCACGACCACATTGGTTTGGAATTTACAAAGCTAAATATAATAACAAAGGATAGTGGGAGAAGGAGAAGTTGATAGTATAAACTGAGCATGGTTATCTCCATCTAGATGTTGTGATGAACTTGATTAGGGACCTCAGGTTGATTATCCAAAGGCATGTATTGTGCCATAATTGCCCGTATTTCTGAATCCATGTATCTCTGCACATAATTATTTCAACAAAAACATTTACAGTGAATTCTCGGATGAATATGCATAAAAATGTTGCCAACAATTTAATCAAGAAGACTCAAAATAAATAAATGAAACTCAAAACTTGCAACAATCATACCTGGATTCTGTACTTGTAAAATGCATATCCTCCAGAAACAGCAACAACCACGATGAGCATAATCATCCAGATGCTCACCCCTGAAGCAGAATATGCTCCTGCATTTTTAATGATATCAAGAAATTGAAAATGTCAACAGCTATACAAAGAGTATCTGCATAGGTAAGATTGAAATAAAAATATTGAAGTCTTTGGAAATTATGTACAGACAGGCAGAATCTTAAACTTCAGCACTCAGCAACATACAAGAATACCTACAACACCATCAAGATAATGGAAAGCATACTAGAATTTTCCATTTGGTTTAAAATGCAATTATGAAGCTCACAAGCTTCTCAAAGAAAACCTTGACACTTTACAGATGGAAAAGGAAAGCCCAATGAAGCATTATCCCTTAGTTGAAATGCTTATATACAAAAACATCCATTTAGCAAGGCAATTTTGAAAGTGATCCAGAAAAAAAGATAGAAAAACTAAATAAGCCTCACCTAGACATGTGTCATTTTCTCGTGAGTAGAACAAACCACTACCGCATTTGCACTCATAACTTCCCCAGGTGTTTTTACATTTGCAACTTGGGCATTGGCAGGCTGTTTTCTCTTGGCACTCATCAATATCTGCAGCATAATCAGAAGCAGAAATGTAAAAAATGATTACTAACAACTGCAGAAATGTAAATCAAATCCAGCCACTCTGTTCCACCAAGAGGAACCACTCTCTCATTTGTGCTTATCATTTGCCAAATACTACAAAACCACCAAATTTATACCTTCACATGACTTTACTCCATCACCTCTGAACCCAGGAGGACATGTACAGCCTTTTCTGTAGTCATCCTGCATTATTAATGAAGAAACAAATGACAATGAAGTATCTATCATATCAGTTTTACTCATGTCCCTTCTAACCAAAAACATGCACAAAAGGATGACCGAGACAACGTACCAGACAAGCTGTGTAAGCCTTGCCACCTTGAGATCCCTTCCAACAACCACCATTGTTGAAGTCACAGCTCAAGGTTCCCGATGCTGTTAAGAAATTCAAATCCTCATGAGAATGAAGCGCATAAAAAATTGAAATTAGCAAGCTTCCCAACCTCCCCGACACATAAACAAGGTAGAATGACAACCGTGGATAGAGATCACGAGTGTAAATGGAACAAAAGGAGGTAAAACTATAAAGACCAATTTGGTGGGATGATGATGATGATGATGAGTGTGCTGTTTGGCTTGTTTCTGGAATAAATAGATTTTAAAATGTGTAGAATGGAGAATGAAGCAATTTATCTGAATTCAAGAACTATTTTACCTTCACAGTGGGTATATCCATCTCCAACAAATTTCACACTTTGTACTATAGGGCATTCACATACTCTTCCTCGGAAAGTGTCCTGTAATTAGAAAAACATAAGTAGATGGTTAAAACTAGAAGAAGCAGAGCCCACATGAAGTAAAAACCATAAAATGTGCCTGACAAGGTTCAGTCAACAAATACCCTGCAAGCGGTAATGTTAGAGGATTTTTCCTTCCAACAACCACCATTGTTTACCAAACACTCGTTTGTTTCCATTTCTGCAAAAAGTAATCAGTAAAATCATTAGCATTTGAACAAGATTGGATTTTTACATAGTCAGCTACCTACCAGTACACCTACGATTTTATCTGGATCAAAATCTACATAATTTCTTTAATAAAAATTGAAAAACGGAAGCATCAAGATAAGAAAAAAAGGAGAAAGAGAAATTTTAATTTTCACCAACTTTAGAGCTACCAAATAGAGACACTGCTTGGTGATAGATAAAGGGTAACAAACAATTCAAATCATTTGAAGCAGTTATATATAAAGCAAGCAACTATAGAAGCAGAAAAAGAGTTCCTGATGTCACAACAGATGATTTCTTCTGAAGAAAGGGAGGGAGGGGGGAAGGTTCAAGGAGGAAAATAGAAATTAAAAACAAAAAAGGTAAGGAGAAAAGGACCTTGAGTTAAGCAAACTGATGGTTCAGTGGTCTCTAGGAAACCTGCACAGAGTGCCTTGAGAACAGCGGGTCTTGACAACTTACCTAAAAGCAGTTAAAAAGACATATTATAAAATATAATATAAAGCAGCAAATAGAAGTCATCTAGAAAAGCTTCCTCGGACCTCTATACTGTCGGTCGTTTATAATAAGAGTAGGCAGTATTGTGACATCACCACGAGTGCCTTTGCCAATCTGCAACCCAATTTAGAACAAATTACAATACACTCATAAAACAACTTCATGGCCTAAATGAAAGGAAAACGCAACAAGAATAACATAAGGAAATGTTTGCATTTTAGAAGGCTAACCTGTGCATCCTGCTCAGCCTTAAGAACAGCATTTTCAACATCTGCATGGGGATCACCAACACAGTCCTTAATCTTCTTCAGATCAGCACCTGTAAAGTATACAGATTTGGGGGAGGCAAAATATCTTGATTAGAATGATTTGATAAACCTCTTTGAAAGAACATTTGAGATAACAAAAGAAAAGATAGTTTAGTTTACACTAAAAAATAAAAAAATTGGAAAAGAAACTATAATTAGGTATATGATTCTTTAGTTGGGTTTGGAATGATGACAGTGATACTTCTATCAGCGCAGATGCAAATTTTGGTTTGTTCATCCTATATATTATAGCTTCAACATTTCAGAATGTGTTTATTTAAAGGTTTGTAAAAGTTATGCCTGGGAAAGAAAAGTTGGGAATGTGGCATTCCCATGTTTGATACAAGTTCAAAAACAAGTCCTGAGGAAAGTTAGAATACTATCTTGTTCTTAATCTTCATGCATATGGTGAGGGTGGGTATGTTCCTTTCTCATGTTAATATGAGATGTTCTTTTATAACCCAACTAATAATTTTCATTTTCTGTATCTTGTTTCTCTTATCATTTGACTTTTTAAAAATATCTCCAGAAATATTAATTTTAATTAAACATATTTTGAATTTACCCGGGCATCATTCCCATTCAATTTTTCTGAACAATGCCAATCCTTGGTTTATATAATATGCTTTCCAACAAATGCCTCCTCAAAAAACAAGGCAATGCCAGGGACGCTAAATTATTAACAGAAAAAAATTGAAACCACGAAATTAAAAGAAAATATTGTTTGAAATTAAAAGCATCATATGATTTTTCTTCTTGAGCAAATTTTTGCCACCCATTCAAAATCAAACACCAAACAGAAACAAAAGATAATTCCGTAAAGTATGCAGAGAAACATGAACTGCCCAACGTACCAAGAGATTTAATAACTTCATCTGAGCATTCTTCTGTGTACTTGTTCTCTTTCATGGGGCAACGAATTGAAAAGTCGGTAACATAGTCCCACCACTTCCAGGGCCTTCCACTTTCATTTGCCACTTTATAGAAGCAAGCTTGGCGTAAGTTTTGAACAACAACATCTTTGCCATCATACCCTCTACTGAAATCTTGCTCGGGATCTGGAGCACAGTACCTTCCATTGTTTATGCATTGAGACTTGCACTGTTTGCTCAAGAGAAATGCTTCAGGACAAAACCAAGTTATATAGCGAGGTGTAAACTGAGTGAACCCGTTCTGCTCGAGCAGCTGAGCTACCCCTTTAAAGTCCTTCAGAAAATTAATTAGACTGTCACACTTTGGCCCACACTCGTCATTGCTATTTGTCCATAACTCATACTCAACTCTATCATCTGGATGCGGAAGAGCTTCTCTCCAATCAAGATTCATGTTAACCATGTCCCCATCAGAGAGAGCTTTCTTGATGCTATCCCCGAAGGATTTGCTGATAAGAGCAGAAGGAATACTAATATCGTCCACATAATCATCATTTGTACCTTTCCCTTCTTCAGGAGTGTCCATAGTGATCAATGTTTCTGCCTTGTCATCAGCTACAAGAATAGCTGCTGCTCCACCATTCTGTGCATTCCATGCCTTCAAAGTGAAATAGCAATCTACAAAAATGACCAGAGAAAAAAATTTAGAGGGTTGAACCAATTTTGCGTGGCTGTGTTCCTAACAACCTACGCATGGATATCAGCATGGTGACATACATTCTTGAAATAAAATAGGTATCATACCAGAAAAATGTCCTTTTTCTGTTTCTTTTGTAATGGTTCCACGACAATTGATACTTTATCCCTACTCCATCACCACACCCAAGACAAAATAGAGAGCGCAAAAATTAGGGCCTGTTTGATTTCCTTCTTATTTTTTAGTTTTAGAATCTGTTTTCTACAATTATTTCGTACTACTCAGCAATCAATTTCTCATCCAAAAACTAAAAACAGTTTTTAGTTAAGAATAGAAATCAAACACACTCTTAAACACAAAAGAAATTATGCATTATTTATTTACACTAGCATTCAATGCAACATTTATAACATCTTTTGCAGCAACTCCCTGTAAATTTACCAACTACAATAAGTAAAAAATGTTCCTAACTTACTAGAAAACGGCTATTCCTTATTCAATTAATTGAACAACTAACCAAACTTTCCATCTCATGCCATCAGAAACAAAAAACAAACAAAGCAATTCTGATCAACAACATGTTCAAAAATACCACAATCATATGCCATTTCCTTTTTGGTCCCTTTATGTGATACTCACAAAGTGGAGAAGAATTTAAAAGCGATGAGAATTTCACCTCCACGATCCACAAGAAGAAAAGTGGGGAACACTCCTGGCTTGGACTGAAAATTGACATCAGTGAAGTTGAGGCACCCCTTCTGATTCACCTTTGGGTATACCACAGAACCAACCAATGTTCCTCCATACTTGGGAACCCCAAAATTTCCAATTGCACATTCATATGTCCCCTTCAACGATGTGGGTGCAGTCACTCTCAAACTGTTCTTCTCCACCACAAACCTACCCACAGTACACTCCAATAGCAAAACCCAAACACACAACAACAGACTCAGTTTTGTGCCCATCTTCTCCTTCTCCTTCTCCTTCTCCTTCTTCTTCTTCCCGCACAAGAAAAGGAAGAAGATCAGGATGAACAGGTAAAACTGAAATTCAAAGTGCAATTAATGTAGAGCGTGATCAAAGGGCGAAGACCCAGATGAGAAAAATGAGAAGTGAGGCAGAAAAAAGAAGCTTTTGAGTTCGATGGAGGTTTATGGCGTTCTGGGTCAGCAGAGTGATGCGTGAGAAAGGAAAAGCATCGAAATCTTGAAGGTGTCGAAATAATGGGGAAGACGTGTCAGTTAAGTTCAACTGTAATAGGAATCATCGCCGTCGGAGATAAAAACAAACCAACCAAAAACCAAATATTATGGACAAATTTATTTATTTAATTATTATTGTTACTATTATCGATGCTTCTCTATATCTACATTTTCAGTTCTTAATAACTCTTCGAATTGTATTTTAAATTCTTCTTTCACTTCTACTTACTATTACGCCTGATGTAAACGATTATTTTATGTGATTTTTACTTATAATAAATAAATATTTTTAACTTTATAAATTATATTATAATAACTTTTATTTTTATTATTGATAACCTCGTTATAATTTAATAAAAAGATTAAAAAGATAGATGGAAAGAGAAAAATAATAACCAAAATTGGAAAATATCTTTGACTAAGAAACATTTCTAAACAAATCTATTGTTTGAAGATAATTCTTAAAATTGTTCAGCTTCAAATTCTATTTATATCTATAGAACATAGATGTTGTATAGTTTTACTTTTATTGATGTTAAATTCAGTAACTAGTGCAACAATACATTATTAAACAATACAAGTAAATATAGTTAACTGAATAATATCCGAAAAAAATAAATATTAAATTAATTGTTAAACAAGAGTTTATTTACAATTAGTTATTCATCATTAAATTACGTATTCAAGTGCGACTTTGTCAACATCAATTTCAGAATAATGAAGTAAATAAGAATATGTAAAATGTGTTGTCCATGGACAGCGTTTGGCTTTGAAAAAAGAAGAAATATTGGGAATTTTTTATGCTCTAATGTGAATAATTTCTTTTAACATGATAAACAATTTCTTAATGACTAATTTTTTATTAATTTTTCCTAAAAATATAACTGGCCATTTAATAGTTTTTGTAATTATTTTGAACTAATTATTTGTTTTTATTTTAAAAATGCTTTTAATAAAACAAAATATTTTATTTTTTATGTATTTATTTAATTTATCTATTTAAAAGTAAATAATTTAAATTAATAAATTTTATCTAATTTTTAAATAAATATATTCTAAAATTGTTTATTGATTTTTTTTAAAAATTTAAATAAACTTACTTTCTTTTTTATGGTAGTACTTGCTTAGTTACATTATGTTCATTAATTTACATTTTGACCTAAACACGTTGCCCTTAATATGATACATAATTAGAAGAGATCATTAATTATTTTTTGTTATAAATTAACAGCTTAGTACAACTAGCATATTAATAACATATGATTGTTTTCCTATATATATATATATTATGTTATTTAATAAGAGAAGAGATAAAAATCATTAAGTGGAAGATTTTACTTCTGATAACAAAAATGTATTATTTTATTTTTATTAATTCTTGATTTTAGATCAACAGATATTTTAATCTATACTATCCTTGTTTTTAAAAAAATATTATTTGTGTTAAAAACTATTGTTTTATTGTTCGAAGGAAAATTAATAATAAAAACAAAAAAGTTTTTATTTCTGTAAATAAAGTATTATACACTAATCCATATATAATGCATACCCATTATTATATTAATTAATAGTCTTTAATTAAAAAATTATTTGATAAAAGTTACCCGAAAATTGAAAGTTTCTTTAACTTATATAATATAATGTTTATCTAAATTTATATTATCCTTAACATTCACCAAAGTTAACCTAATATGAATTATTACTATTATTATTATTTTATTGTTCATTCTTATAAAATTTGACACAAAAAATTAAGACAACTTAATCAACACTTAGATTAAAACACTTCAGACTTTAAACCAGAATATTGTATAAAAGTACATTATTTTAAATATTCACCTACCAAAACTTACATTTTTAAAAGATTTCAACCATTATATTCTAAAATATTCCACTTATTATATCATTGATGGATTATTATTATCAATATAATCATATTATATAATTATTTTCATTATCTAATGTAATTATTATGATTATAAATATATTGTTATATCGATAGTGTAACCTACCTCTATCAAACTTAAGTTATTACAAATATTCTTCGAAATATAACAATTATTAAAACTCTATTCATATAAATAAATCCTACTGTGCTTAATGTTTTCTTTCTTACTTACTACATACGTATTTGGTATAAAAAAATCATAACTATAACAACATCACAACAATATAAAATAAAAGACGTGGTAGTTTTTTTATTAAACATATAATATTATTAAATATATCAATAATATCAATTATTATTAATCTAAGTCAAAATGAAAGATTAACAATTTTTTGAAAAACTAATATTAAGTTAAAATATAGAGATAGATACTTTAAGAAAATTCAATAATTTATTCTCTTAGTAGATATATTTTTGACAATTTCAAGTGATATAGTGAGGTAATAATTTTTACACTTCGAATTAAGCATTTAGGACTTCAACTCTTAATTTAGTGTATGAAATCTTCCATCAACTCTTCACCAAATCAATATTATTAGAATATAAATATCTTAATCAATCTCGTAATTTAATATTTATACCACATCTTAATAGTTATATTTAATAACTACTAACAATTACAAGAGATTGCATTAATATCATGTATATCCACACATACACAACATATCATCAATCACACATCAAGTGATATTTAGAGTTTATACAACATGTTGCACATCATTCATCACATATCTTATTTAAATCTTCTTATCTCCTATATACACATATACTCAACACTACTCAACTCCAAAATACATCAATTGTACAATAAATAAATATTCTACATCATGTGACTCTTTCTTAGCTAACCGAACTTTCTCCGAGCTAACTTTGATTTCGTTTGAGTGTCAAGATTCTCGTATGAGCTAAAATTCCTTCTAGAAAAGACAAATGTTTCATCTTGATTTTTTAATTGAACGACAAACATCTTACTCGAGCGAACATTTCTCACTCACATTTTTACTTGAACAAAAAATATCAGAAAAAATTAAATAATATAGTACCTCAAAACCCTTTCAAAATTCATCCAAAATATATTCTATCAATTCAATAATTTTTAACAATTTTAAAACATAATTTAACACTACAATATCAATTTACAACTCATATATCTAGTATATTCAAAATGACTACTTCCAACCCAAAAACAACGTAACATTACCATAACCCAAAATAAATTTAACCATATAAAAATTCAGTTTAATTATTAACAATATCATTTATAGTAAAAAATTAGAATTTCATAGGTTTTCTTATTTTTAACTTACTCCATACAACTAGTCAAAATTATACATTTAGAACCATTTATAAATCGTCAGAGCTAGAATACTCAACAATTTCAAAATTTACTTAACCTTTTAGAATCTCAATTATCTTCAAACATTCACTTTCAACAACTTAAATAGTGTAAACTTTTCTGTTTTCATTACCTAATGTACGCTTGTTTTCAAATCTAAAGAAGAAAAATGTCTAAAAAATGCTCTTAAGAAAACGTTGATCACTTAAAAATCACCCAAAACATCGAAATCAAATGATGATTTTAATGAAACATCATCTCACCATCATCTTATTGAAAATTCAAAACTTTCACCTAAACTTGAAAAAAAACTAAAAAATTTATAGAATATAAGTGAATTTAGTTTATCAGAGATTTTAATTGGTTAAAATTAGTCTTACTTTATCATCTCCTTAAAAATAATAATGAAAATTGTATCTTAAAATTAAAAAAAAAAGTAAGAGTAATATTTTTAAAAAATGGTAAATTTTTAAAAATAATTAATTAAAATTCTAATTTATATATTTAATAAAAAAATAAAATTTTAACTTAAAGAAAACAATCATTAAAAGATTATAACTAAAATATTTTAGTAATGTAAGATTAAGATTTTTCAAAATTATTTTAGAGATTTTAACTATTTCAAAAAGATTATAACTTTTAGAGATTTTATAGTTATAATAAAACATAACTTTTAAAACTCTTTATCACTACTCCACTAACTATATCTATAATAGGATGACAATACGTGACAGGTTATGTATGTCGACTTGGATAAATTTATCGATCTTATTCTTTCAGTGCTTGACACTTCTTAATAGCGTGCTCGTTGTTCCTGTGATACCAACACCTGCGGGTTCAGTCGGCGTTCTCAGGACTCGCCGTCCTTATTGGTGGTGGGATCAAATCGGCACTCAAGGCCTCGTCCAGAATTCTCCCCTATCATCACTTAAAGGGGTATACCTCATAAACTGAGGTTCTCGGTTCTCCCTGTGCCTATCTTCTCGACCAACAACAAGTCGGTTCAAGCGTTCTTTCTCCTTATCTTTCCCCTTATCTCCTCTGGTCGCGACCCTGACTTGATTCATGAACTCCCTCAACTCTTCCAGTTGCATGTACTTAGCAACCCTCTGCCTAAGCTCATCCAGGTTCGCAACTGGCTCTTGCACAAGCTATCAGAAAACGACCCCGACCGTAGGGTCGTCACTATGTGATGCATGACCACGTCCGGGCTTAGATTCCGGATGTTCAGGGCCACCTTACTAAAGCTTTCCATGAACAGCCTTAGAAATTCTCCTTTCTCTTGGCAAATGTTGACCAGGGCGATGGAAGTCAGGTGGTGTGGTCGACTAGTAGCGAACTGTGTCCCAAACTTGGAAACCAACATCTCAAAATAGTTGATGGAGTTTGGAGGAAGCCTCGCGAACCAGCTCAAGGCTTCTCCCTTCAGCGAGGTGGGAAACACTCAGCACAGGACCGCGCTGTCCGAGGTGTACAAGCACATGTGCATGGTGTACACATCCATGTGCTCGTCGGGGTTGGTCGTCCTATCGTAACGGTCCATGTTCAAGCTTTTCCACATAGCCGACAGTTGTGCCCCCATCACATAGTCAGTGAATGAGTGTCGAGGGGACAAGTGCAGGGTACTACTTGTGGGGACCGACCTGTTTAGATAGGACTCACCCTCGACCTCTTGGGTATGGATTGCTTTCGGCTCCTCAAGAGTTCTAGGGCCACTGGGGGTGGTGAGGGACTTTCCAGTTCGGTGTAGAAGTTAAAAAGTAAGAGTTAAACACTAAAGTGAAAAGAAGAGTGCAAACATCGAGAAGATTTTCAATTTTTCTTTTCGTATTAATTCTCTTGTAATTTATTAAAGTTTAGTTTTCTTAATTATGTTTTTATTGATTTTGAATTTTATTAACTTTTTAGATGAAAATTATCTTCTAGGAACTTGTTTGTTTCTTGGATGTAACAAGAATTTGAGGATATATAATATATTATATTAAAATATCACCGTTAAGTTAAAAAATCATAATAAAGTATGCTGCAATTTTCTTTTAAATCCTTTTTTCACTTGTGGAGAAAAATAGATAATAATTAGAAAAATGAATTATAATATTTTAACAGTTTTAAAACTATTGTGTAAATATCAAAATTAAATTAATATTTTTTTTAATTATTTATTTTATTATAGTAAAATCCTAAATATTATAATATTAAAAAGTAATATATTATATTAAATATAATACGGTCTGGTTTTTATAAGTTTGTATGAAAATGTATTTCAATATGTTTCAACGTCAAAATGTTAAAAAAGGAAAAAATGTTAAAAAGAAAAAAGGAAATTCAAAAACGAAAACAATAAAAAAACATTTAAATTTTTTTTGAAATGAAGAACAGTATATATAAATAAGAGAGCGAGCCTTCACAGAGCGCTTTCAAGCTAGAATTCCTGGGCAAATGATCTTCTTCTCCAAAGAGTTTCAAACAGCAGATAAAGTATCCGATTCAACGATGCAGACGCTAGAACAGCTATACAAGGGTTGGCCGATCCCCTCCCTTCCACTCTCATCAAGGTTTGAATTTGGTGACTCTGAGAAGAAGAACAAGATTGTAATGCAAGAAACAGTGAAAGTGGGAGAATCCATGGAAAAGATTAATATTTCCCCTTTTGAAGTTGCATTGATAGTAGATGAGTACCTCTGCGCCAACAACTTATTCCAAACACGA
>Ga0123342_1003046_pt1 | contig 27303 bp, 29 predicted proteins | sample Turbeawhitnodule_FD_89960 | JGI IMG/M metagenome (GOLD analysis project Ga0123342, IMG submission 89960) | Root nodule microbial communities of legume samples collected from Mexico - Turtle bean Mexico white nodule | ecosystem: Host-associated > Plants > Roots > Nodule | place: Mexico: Nepantla...
GCGGTGCAACGGATTGCACGAGATGCGTCGTATCCCGCATTGCCGCGCGCAAGTCGTTCCCCAGGGTTTCGCCGTCGAAAAGGAACGCGTTAATGCCCTGGCCGCGCAGGGCAGCTGCTTTGTCGTCCGTCCGTGTGGTCCCGGATACGCGCACTCCATCAGCAATGAAGGCCTTGCCGATTGCCTTGCCCGAATAGCCGCAGCCGAAAATCATCACATCCATCACACAGCTCCCGCTAGCCGCCACTCGTTCAGGACATCGCTGTCCGACTCATCCGGCCTTTGTGCCGCAAAGGCAAAAAATTCTCCAGCCTCAAGAAGGCGCGAAAGCGCCCAAACCGCCATGCCCCGCACGACGGGCGAGGGGTCCTGTGACAGTTCCCGACATCGCTCGACAAATCGGCGGTCGCCCGAATTGCCGGCGGCGATGAGCACATTCCGGATGAATCGATCGCGGCCGATACGCTTGACCGGCGAACCGCTGAAGAACGTGCGGAAGGCGGCGTCGTCAAGGCTGAGCAGGAACTCGATCGTCGGTTCCTTGAGGTCCTCGCGGGCCTGCAGCTTCATCTCGGACGCCTCGTGGGCAAATTTGTTCCATGGGCAGGCGGCAAGGCAATCGTCGCAGCCATAGATCCGATTGCCGATCAGCGGGCGCAACGCCGGATCGATCGGCCCCTTGTGCTCGATGGTCAGGTAGGAGATGCAGCGCCGCGCGTCGATCTGGTAAGGACCGGGAAAGGCATTGGTCGGGCAGATGTCGAGACAGGCGTGGCAGGAGCCGCAGTGGTCGACTTCCGGGGTGTCGATGCTCAAATCCGCGGTCGTGAACATTGAGCCGAGGAAAAGCCAGGAACCGAGCTCACGGCTGACGAGGTTGGTGTGTTTGCCCTGCCAGCCGAGGCCGGCCGCGGCAGCCAGCGGCTTCTCCATCACCGGAGCGGTGTCGACGAAGACCTTTACATCCGCCCCGGCGCGCGCTGCAAAACGCGTCGCAATCTCCTTCAACCGCCCCTTGATGACGTCATGATAATCGCGATTGCGCGCATAGACCGAGATCGCAGCCTTGTCGGGCTTTGTCAGAACTTCGCGGGGATCTTCGTCGGGTCCGTAATTGAGGCCGAAGACGACAATCGACCGGACATCGCTCCAGAGCGTGCGCGGATCGCCGCGCCTGTCGCGGGTTTCCGCCATCCACTCCATCGTGCCATGCCGCCCCGCGTCGATGAATTCGCCAAGCCGCTCCTTGGCCTCCGGTATGGCGTCCGGTTGCGTGATGCGACAGAGGTCGAATCCCAACACCTTTGCCTCCGAGCGAACGAAGGCGGTGAGAGTGTCGCGTCGTTTCTGTTCCTTGTTTTCCGTGGCCATCGAAGGCCCTCGTCAGAAGTCCAGATCGGCGTAGTGCGACACCGGCGTCAGGCCCCGCACGCGCTCAGTGAGCAACGGTCGGAAGGATGGACGCGACTTCAGGCGCTGATACCACTCTTTCACAAGAGGGGCTTCCGACCAGTCGATTTCACCGAGATAATCGAGAATGGAAACGGCGGAGGCAGCAGCCAGATCGGCATAGCTCATGCGGTCACCCGCCAGCCACTGGCGCGAGCCTGCGAGCCATGTCAGGTATTTCATGTGCTGGCGGATATTCGCCCGCGCTGTGCGAAGGATCTTCGAGTCAGGCGCGCCGCCACCCTGGTCCGCCGTCATCTGCAGCTTATAGACCCGCTCGCGGGCAAGCGGCTTGGTCACGTCGGTTTCCATCTTCTGCATGAACCATTCCGTCAGCCGGCGAATTTCGGCGCGCTGGAATGGATCTTCGGCCAGCAGCCGGCGGTCACGCTTGAGCACGCCATGCGTCTCGTCGAGATATTCGGAGATCACAGCGGCGCCGCACAGCGCCCGCATGCTGTCGTCGACATAAACCGGCAATGTTCCGGCTGGATTCAGCGCGAGGAAATCCCGGCGCTTCTCCCATGTCTGTTCCTCGATCAGGTCCGCCTGATAGCCGTACTCCGTCAGGATCAGCCGGACGAAGCGTGATGCGGATGACATAGGGTGATGATAGAGCGTGGGCATCGATTCTCGAATTTTTTGAGGGGTGTGGCACGTTGCAGGAGCGCGATGATTATAGCGCCCTAGTCATGACTCATTCGTTGAAGCTATAGGAGCTTGGCCCTTCCAATACAAGCGAGTCGGGCTGCCGACCGCCTGGACAAGGGAAGTGTACGTGCCCGAAAACCGATTTTTTTCTTTCTCGCCCTGCCTTCGTCACTTCCAGACGCCATAACCCCACCGCAAGCTCGACCAAACTCCACGGAGAGAATTTATGGACTATGTGAACTCTATAATTCTAGGCATAATAGAGGGAATTACCGAGTTTCTGCCGATCTCGAGCACCGGTCATCTCATCATTGCTGAGCAATGGCTTGGCCATCGATCGGACATGTTCAACATCGTCATTCAGGCAGGCGCGATCCTCGCCGTCACCATCATTTACTGGCGTCGTCTTCTGGATCTCGTTCTGGGTTGGCGTGATCCGCGCAACCGCTCTTACGCCGCTAAGCTGATTGTCGCATTTCTCATCACGTCGATCCTCGGACTGATCGTGAAGAAGCTCGGATTTCAGCTGCCTGAGAATGCGACGCCGATCGCCTGGGCGCTGATCATTGGCGGTGTCTGGATGATCTTTGCTGAATGGGCGGCCGCCCGCCGACCGCCCCACAAGGAGATAACCTGGCTCGTTGCCATCTTGGTCGGCATTGCCCAGGTGGTCGCCGGCGTCTTCCCGGGAACGTCACGCTCCGGCGCAACAATCTTCGTTGCCATGTTGGCAGGCACCGGCAATCGTGCAGCAGCAACCGAATTCGCCTTTCTGGTCGGCATCCCCACAATGTATGCCGCAAGTGCCTACGAATTGGTGAAGACGTTCAAGGATGGTGGCGCAGCAAACGAGGACTGGACAAGCCTCGGAATCGCCTTCGTCGTTTCGACGATTGTTGCATTCGTCGCCGTGAAATGGCTGCTGTCCTACATCAGGAGCAACCGGTTTACAGCGTTTGCGATCTACCGCATGATTCTCGGCGGCATTCTGCTCGCTATGGCGGCGACCGGGATGATTGCCTGAGACGGCTTTTTGATTGCCGCATTCGCACACCGATGGCGCGGATGCGGATTGCGCGCTGAAGCAACGAACAAACACCATGAAGCGCGAGGGCTTCAGCTTCTGACCGAACTTGCGGTATCTGATAGAAAAACCGACGCTACGGCGCCGGTTTCTTATTATCGGCTGATGGAGCCGGTCTCGCAGGGATCAACGCCGTAGGCTGGCGAGCACTCGCCCTTCACCGCTGCAACCGAACCGGGTGCAATGAAGGAGCCTGCCAGAATCACCAGCGCCGCACACGCAAACAGGAGCGCGATTGACCTACCCATCGAAAAAAGCCTTTCAAAAGTCGTTGGCGCGCCGTCAAGGCGCTGAGTCCATTGGGAGACGCGCGGGGTGTGTAGTCAGTGGAGTGACAAATAGCAATAAATCTTCCTGCTAAATTTGGTGTTAATTCCGCTAATTTTTTCGTGCGGCTTTTATGCAACGAATGCCTGCCGGACATAGAGAAAAAAGCATCCACAACTTGCGCGATTCCGGAAGACTCTTCCAAGAAAAATGCCGCCCGCGAGGTCACGAGCAGCACTACTGATTACAAGATCGACAGCTAGCCTTTAGGCGGCCTTGCCTGATCCAGTGTACTGGCCGTGCGGACGATACTGCACGAGGTACGAGCCGATCACCGAGCTCACCAGAGTTGGAGTGATGCCGATGCCCTTCAAGGTGCGGCCCTCGGCTTCCGCTTCCTTGGAGACGATGCTGTTCTTCTTTAGAAGGCGTACCTGATCTGCGGTGATCGGCGGCGTGATGAATGGAACGAGCGAGGCAACACTGCCGATCAGCGAGGCAATGCCGAAAGGAAGCGAGACCAGGCGATTCTTGCGCCAAGTTGCCTTCAGCATGATCTCGAGACATTCGCGGAACGTCAGCACTTCGGGTCCGCCAAGCTCGTAGACTTCGCCTGCGGTCACCTTGTTCTCGACGGCTTTGGCTACGGCCTCGGCTACGTCGACGACATAGACCGGCTGGAACTTCGTCTTGCCGCCACCGATCAACGGCAGGAAGGGCGAGATGCGCGCCATGTCGGCAAACTTGTTGAAGAAGCCGTCCTCGGGTCCGAAAACGACCGACGGGCGGAAGATGATGGCATCCGGCTTGATCGCGTGGATCGCCGCCTCGGCGCGACCCTTGGTGCGGGCGTATCCGGAATCGGAATGGGCGTGAGCGCCGATCGCCGAGATGTGGATCAGCTTGGCGCCGACGCCGCGAGCCGCCTCGGCGACAGCACGCGCACCGAATTCCTGGACCGCTTCGAAGGAATTGCGGCCGGTCTCGTGCAGGATGCCGACACAGTTGACGACGTAATCGGCGCCTTCGACGGCGCGGTCGACCGAGTTGCGGTAGCGCAGGTTTGCCTGGACGAAGGATATCTGTCCGACATTGCCAAGCGGTTGCAGGAAGCCGGCGAGGTCAGGGCGGCGGACGGCAACGCGGATGCGGTAGCCGCGCTTTGCCAGTACGCGCACGATATGCCTGCCGATGAAGCCGGACCCTCCGAACACGGTGACGAGTGGCGGCAGGTTGGCAAGGGTCATGGCAGGTTCCTCGAAAGGCTCAATTGTTTGGTCGATCTGGTTTCGTCTTAGACCAATCGCGGCGCGACGAAAAGGGCCATCGCGCCGCAGTTGTCATGGCTGAGAACTCGCCTCAGATGCCTTCGACGACGACCATCTCGGCGTCGGCGACTTCCTGGCGGATTTTCGCCGCGATCTGGTATTCCGGCGAATTGTAGCAATCGACAGCGTGCTGCATCGAAGGAAACTCGATCACCACGTTGCGCGCGCGCGCCTTGCCCTCGAGTTCGGTGATCGCGCCGCCACGGGCGAGAAAGTTGGCGCCGTACTTTTCGAAGGCTGGCTTTGCCGCCGCGACGTAATCCTTGTAGCGCTCCGCGTCACGAACATCGACGCGCGCAATCCAATATCCTTTTGCCACCTTAGGTGCTCCCTGGCTCACGTGATTATTGAAGGGCCGCCGACATTTCGGCGAGTATTGCGCGGGCCGCTTCTTTCGGTTTGGCCGCCTTGACGATCGGGCGAGCAACGACGAGGTGGCTGGAGCCGGCCTGCAGCGCCGCAGCCGGCGTCATCACGCGCTTCTGGACGCCCCTGTCGGCGCCGGCAGGGCGAATGCCCGGCGTGACAAGCGCCATATGGGGGCCGATGATCTTGCGGACGGCGGACGCTTCCTCGGCGGAACAGACGATGCCCCCCATGCCGGCGAGATGGGCCTGTTCGGCGCGGCGCAGGACGAGCGTGTGCGGATCATATTCGTAGCCGGCCGCGATCAGGTCCTGTTCGTCCATCGACGTCAGGACGGTCACGCCGAGAAGGCAGAGATCGGAGCCCTTTGCGGCCTCCACAGCAGCTTTCATCGCCTTCGGATAGGCGTGCAGCGTCAGCATCGACATGCCCATCTTGACGATGTTCTCGACGCCGGAGGCGACGGTGTTGTCGATGTCGAGCAGCTTCATATCGAGGAAGACCTTCTTGCCGCTCCTGGCAAGGTCGCGCGCAAACTCCAGGCCGCCGGCAAAGGCCAGCTGATAGCCGATCTTGTAGAAGACGACGTCGTCGCCGAGCGTGTCGACGATCCGTGCGGCCTCGCCAAGCGTTGGAACATCCAGCCCGACGATCAGCCGCTCGCGTGCATCCATGTCACATCCATCCCTGCCACTCTTCGATAGGCGTCCAGTCGCACGACAGGCGTCGATCCGCAAGGCTGAAACAGTAGAGATTGCCGCCGCCGCCTGGTTGATCGCCATCGCGCCGGATCGGGCGGCCTTGCAAATGGCACTTTAGCAAGGTTCCCACGCCTCCGTGGCCGACGAATGCAATGGGCAGGGCGGGATCATGCGACGCGAGAATATTGGTAACGGCCGAAATGATACGTCGCTGCGCGTCGATTGCCCGTTCCCAACCCCTGAAGCTTTCTTCGGGATGCGCAAAGAACCAGTTGGCGGCCTTCTCGAACTCAGGTGGCGGCAGGAAGCCGGTTGCCGAGCGGTCGTTCTCATGCATGCCGTCGACGATCTCGATGGCCAGCCCGGCCGCGGCGGCAAGGATCTCGGCGGTCTCGATCGCCTTCGTCTCGTCGCTGGAAGCGACGCGCCGCAGCTGCTTTGCCCAGTCGCTTTCGGCCGCTTTGTGGGTGCGCGCGGCGCCAAGCTCTGACAGCCCCCATTTCGGTACGGGAACCGCCGGATCGATCCTCACCTGCGGATGCGTGATGTAGAGGCCGAACACAGGGTTCAGCCGCGCCGGTAGATCCAGAGCTGCGCCGGCGGGATGTTGCGGACGATAAAGTCGAAGTGCTGGATATGATAGCGTTCCGGCCGCGCGATGATCGGCGACACAGGGCCGTACGAAATCTGCACGACGGGCCGGCCTGCCGGAAGGCGGTCGAGCAGGCTCTCGAGAAGCGCGATGCGGGCCTGCATCGGGAAGTTCAGCAGCGGGACGGCGGAAACGACGGAATCGAACTTTTGATCCCTCATGGCGCCGAGCGTCTTATCGAGATTGAACGCATCGCCATTGATGAAGTTCACGCCCGGATAGAGCCGGACCAGGTGCTCGTAGAAATCCGTCGAATACTCGACAGCGACCAGGTTCTCCGGCTTCACGCCTCGTCCGAGGATTGCCTTGGTGATCGCCCCGGTGCCTGGCCCGAGCTCGAGGACCGGCAGTCCGGAGTGCAGGTTGATGACGCTCGCCATCTTGCGCGCTGTAATGGAGGAGGTGGGAACAATCGAACCGACAGTCTTCGGCCCCTGCATCATTCCCTTGAAGAAGCGGATCTCTTCGTCAAACTTCTTGCCCAGCCGTTCCTTCAGGCGCAACGCCATTCCACCATCCTCCTAGATATGCAACAAAGCAGCCCGGTCTTTAATTGCAGTTGGTTCGAGCGAAAAACAAGGCCCGACGTCGCAATTGGCAAAGTTTGCACGGCAAATGCGACGCGGTTAGACGCGCATCGGCATCAGCACGTAGAGAGCGTCGTCGCCGGTCGTGTCGCGAATGAGCGTCGGCGAGCCGGCATCGGCAAGCAGAAAGATCGCCTCATCGCCGGAAAGTTGCGCCGTAATGTCGAGTAGATATTTCGCATTGAAGCCGATTTCCATCGAGTCGGTATCGTAGCCGACCGCGACTTCCTCCGTCGCGCTGCCGGAATCCGGATTGTTGACGGTGAGCAGCAGTTGACCGTCGGAGAGGGCGAGCTTGACGGCGCGGCCACGCTCCGAGGAGATCGTCGAGACACGGTCGACGGCTTGCGCAAACGTCGTGCAATCGACGCGAATTTCCTTGTCGTTATTGGTCGGAATGACGCGCTGGTAATCCGGGAAGGTGCCGTCGATCAACTTCGAGGTCATGACGATTGAGCCGATACTGAGACGGATCTTAGCGTCGGAAACCTCGACGGTCACGATCGCATCCGGCACATCGACAAGCTTCTGCAGTTCGCCCACGGTCTTGCGCGGGATGATGATGCCGGGCATGCCTTCCGAGCCCGATGGCGCATTCACGTCGGCGCGGGCGAGGCGGTGGCCGTCGGTTGCGACGGCGCGCAGCTTCAGGTCGCCCTTGCTCTCGATCGTGTGGAAGAAGATGCCGTTGAGGTAGTAGCGGGTTTCCTCGGTCGAGATCGCGAACTGCGTGCGATCGATCAGCATCTTGAGGTCGGTCGCCTTCAGCTTGAAAGTATGGCTGAAGGTGCCGGCGGTGAGATCCGGGAAGTCGGATTCCGGCAGGCACTGCAGCGAGAACTTCGAGCGGCCGGACTGAACGGTCATCGAGCCGCCGTCGGTACTGGTCGCCAGCAGGACTTCGGAGCCGTCCGGCAGCTTGCGCACGATGTCGTAAAGAAGATGGGCAGGAACGGTCGTGGCACCAGCCTGTTCGACATTGGCGGGGGTCGCTTCGGTCACTTCGAGATCGAGATCGGTCGCTTTCATGTCGAGGTTCTGGCCCTCGGCGCGCAGCAGGATGTTGGACAGGATCGGGATCGTGTTCCGGCGTTCGACCACGCGATGCACGTGGTTCAGCGACTTCAAAAGGTTGGACCGCTCAATTGTAATACGCATGGGATGCTACCGCTTTCGACCGTTACTGCTTGAGCGCACATGTTGCGCGCCGCAAGGAATGCTTTTGCCCAAGAGGGACCGGAGAGTGGACAGGCAAAATGGCAGGATTTTGCGATCGATTGCAAGAGGTACCAGCGGAAGCGTCAATGCAATTGCCGTTTTCCCGTGCAATGCTCACAGAAATCGCAGCGGCCTTGCCGAACTGCAAGGCCTCGCCCATAAAGGCGCGAAGCCAAAGAAAGTGAAACTATCTTGAGCAATGACGATGTGATGGCCGAAGGTGGCAGGCAACGCAGCTTCCGCCTGCACAATATGTCCATTTCGGCGCGACCATTGGAACCGGCGCTTTACCTCGTCGCGACGCCGATCGGCAATCTCGGCGACATCACATTGCGGGCGCTGGAAACGCTTGCAGGTGCGGATGTGCTGGCCTGCGAAGACACGCGCGTCACCCGCGTCCTGCTTGACCGCTACGGCATTCAAAACCGGCCTTATGCCTACCACGAACACAATGCCGATGAAGCCGGGCCACGGCTCTTGCAGGCGCTGGAATCCGGCAAGTCCGTTGCCCTGGTCTCGGATGCCGGGACGCCGCTGGTCTCGGATCCCGGCTATCGTCTGGCGCAAAACGCCATCGAGGCAGGCTATCGCGTCATACCCATTCCAGGGGCCTCCGCGCCGCTCGCCGCTCTGGTTGGCTCCGGCCTGCCCAATGACGCCTTTCTCTTCGCCGGGTTTCTGCCAACCAAGGACAAGGCGCGTCGCGATCGGCTGGCCGAGTTCGAAGCCGTTCCCGCAACGCTGATGTTCTTTGAATCGCCGCATCGCATAGCCGCAACGCTGGCCGCCGCCGCCGATGTGCTCGGCGGTGATCGCGTTGGGTCGGTCTGCCGTGAATTGACCAAGACCTATGAGGAGTTTCGTCGTGGCACGCTGGCGGAGCTTGCTGCCCACTATTCCGACGTCGATAGCGTCAAAGGCGAGATCGTGCTCGTTATCGGTCCGCCTCCGGAGCGCCCGGTAGAACCCGCGAATGTGGATGCGATCCTGGCCGACCTGGCGAAGACCTTACCGACCTCCAAGGCCGCTGCGGAAGCGTCGCGGCTCACAGGCATTTCAAAGAAGGAGCTCTACCAGCGCCTCCTCGATATGAAGGGCATTGACGAGCGATAGGGCCGACGACCGCCGCAAGGCGCTTCGCCGGGGCCATGTCTCCGAGTATCTGGCTGCTCTTTATCTCATGCTCAAGGGCTATCGCATCCCTGCGCTATCGCACCAAGCTCGGCGAGATCGACATTATTGCACGCAAGCGCAATCTGACGATTGTCGTGGAAGTGAAGGCGCGCCGTGACCACATGAGCGCCATCGACGCCGTGTCGTCAACGGCGCAAAACTGCATCAGAACTGCCGGTGATCTGTGGTTGGCGAGGCAACGCGATTATGTTGTGCTTCCGCAGCGTTACGACATCGTGGCCATCCTGCCTGGCCGCCTGCCGCGGCATTTTCCGAATGCCTTCTAATGCAGATTGCAATCGCGTGCAAAAAGGTATCGATGTAACACTCCTGTCATCAAATCATTAAGGAGGCGTCATGGAAGGCCTCTATTGCACTCCTCACCCCAACAACTGGTGGAGAGGGATTAGCCATGTTCAAGAAAATTTCGATGGCGGCTGTGGCCGTAAGCTTTTCGGCATCGTCGTCCTTTGCTGCGACCAACATCACGTGGTGGCACGGCATGGGTGGCCGCAACGGCGAAGTCATCAATGAGGTTGCACAGAAGTTCAACGCTTCGCAGTCCGCCTGCGCCCTGACCCCGGTCAGCAAGGGTACCTACGAAGAAGCGCTTGCTGCCGGCATCGCTGCCTTCCGCTCTGGCGAGCAGCCGAACATCCTGCAGGTCTTCGACGCGGGTGCTGCAACCATCATCAACGCCAAGGGCGCCGTGGTTCCGGCCGAAGACCTGATCAAGGACGCCGGCTACAAGTTCGACCGCAATGCCTTCGTTCCGGGTGTTCGCTATTTCTACGCTGCTGCTGACGGCAAGTTCGTCGGCATGCCCTTCAACTCTTCCGCGCCGATCATGTACACCAATCCGGAAGCGCTGAAGAAAGCTGGCGTCGAAGCCCCGAAGACCTGGGAAGAGTTCGAGGCGATCGCTCCGAAGCTCAAGGCTGCAGGCTACATCCCGCTCGTCCAGTCGCAGTTGACCTGGGAGTTCACCGAGAACTTCTTCTCGCGCAACAACATTCAGTTCGCCACCAACAACAACGGCTACGACAGCGTCGTCGACACCAAGCTCAAGGTCACCGATCCGAACCTCATCATGATGTTCGACAAGCTGAAGGCCTGGTCCGACGAAGGCTACTTCAAGTACTATGGCGCCGGCTGGGCCGACAACCAGAAGCCCTTCGAAGAAGGCAAGGTCGCTCTCTGGATCGGTTCCTCGGGTTCCTTCGGCGGTCTGAAGAAGACGGCAACGATGCCCTTCTCGGCAACCTTCCTGCCCTACTGGGGTTCGATCAAGGGCGCTGGTACCCATAGCTTCATCGGCGGCGCGGCACTCTTTGCCATGTCCGGCAAGTCGGCTGAAGAGAACAAGTGCGTTGCGGACTTCTTCCAGTTCCTGACCTCGCCCGAGATCCAGAAGTTCTACCACCAGGCAACCGGCTACGTCGCCATCACCGAGGCAGCTTACGAGCTCGCCAAGAAGGAAGGCTACTACGACAAGGAGCCGGTGGCCGAAGTCGGCATCAAGCAGCTGAAGCTCGAAGACGGCGAGTGGTCGAAGGGCTATCGCCTCGGCTTCTATCCGCAGATCCGCGAAATCATGGAACGCGAATACGGCCGTATCTTCTCGGGCGAAACCTCCGTCAAGGACGCTTTCGATACCATCGAGAAGGAAGGCAACCAGCTCCTCGAGCGTTTTGCCAAGACTGCCGGCTGATAAAACCCATAGCTGAAAACCACGGTTCCGGAGGCGCTCGCCGTCTCCGGAACCGCTTTGCAAAAAGGTCCCGCCATGAAGCGCGTGCAGTTTTCGTCGCCAACGCTGCCTTATCTCTTCCTGCTGCCGCAGATGGCGGTCATCTTTATTTTCTTATACTGGCCGTCCGTTCAGGCGGTGAAGTCCTCGTTCTTCCTCGAAGACCCGTTCGGCTTCGGCTCCAGCTTCGTCGGCTTCGACAACTACAAGGGCGTTCTCGAAAGCGCCGAGTACCGCTCGATTGCTGGCTTCACAGCCATTTTCACGGCGCTCGTCACCTTCTTCTCGCTGTCGCTAGGCTTGCTTCTCGCCGTCAAGGCCGATGCCGTCATCCGCGGCAGCTCGACCTACAAAACATTGCTGATTTCGGTCTACGCGATCGCCCCGCCGGTCGCCGGCCTGATCGGGATGATGTTCTTCGACCAGCACATCGGTCCCTTCGTGCGTTTCGCCGCCCTGTTCGGCTGGGACATGAAGATCGGTCTCAATTATTTCGACACGGCGTTTGCGATGGTGGTCGTCTCCGTCTGGAAACAGATCCCGTACAATTTCATCTTCTTTCTCTCGGGCCTTCAGGGGATTCCCGTTTCCGTTCGCGAGGCTGCGGCGCTCGACTGCCGCTCGGGTTTCCGCCGGTTCTGGACCGTCATCCTGCCGCTCTTGGCGCCGACCGCCTTCTTCCTCTTCGTCATCAACGTCACCTATTCGCTCTTCGATACTTTCGGCATCGTCGACGTGATGGTGAAGGACAAGGCCGCCAACAACCCGATCACGCTCGTCTACAAGGTCTACATGGATGGCTTCCGCGGCAACGACCTCGGCGGCTCCTCGGCCCAGTCGGTGATCCTGATGATCGTCGTCTTCATGTTGACCGTCTTCCAGTTCCGCTTCCTTGAGCGGCGTGTTCACTACAATTGAGGAGCGCGGGAATGTACCGTCTCAAGATAGTCGATCACATCATCCTGCTTCTCGGCGTCTTCGTCATGATGGCGCCGGTCGTCGTTGCCTTCTTCACCTCGACGCACGATGCCGCCGAGATCCATCGGCAAGGTTTGACCCTCACCTGGGGCAACCATTTCGCCGAGACCTACAGCACCGTGCTCAATCGCGAAGGCGGCTTCACCGGGCAGGTGACCGGGACGCGTATGCTGATGAACTCGTTGATCCTCGGCATCGGCTTTGCCGTCGGCAAGATCATCCTGTCGATGCTCGCCGCCTATGCGATCGTCTACTTCCGTTTCCGGCTCGGAACGCTGTTCTTCTGGATGATCTTCACGACGCTGCTGCTGCCGCTCGAAGTCCGCATCCTTCCCTCTTACGAGGTGATGCACCAGCTGCACCTGATCAACACCTATACCGGCATGATCGTGCCGCTGCTGGCATCGGCAACCGGCACCTTCTATTTCCGGCAGTTCTTCAAATCGATCCCGGACGAGTTGCTGGAAGCGGCGCGTATCGATGGCGCCGGTCCGATCAAGTTCTTCTTCGACGTGATCGTGCCGCTTTCGAAGACGATGGTGGCCGCCATCTTCATCATCATGTTCGTCTATGGCTGGAACCAGTATCTCTGGCCGATGCTGATGACCAACGACGAGAGCTTCTACACGCTGGTGCGCGGCATCAAGCAGATTCTGCTGGTCTGGGTCGGCGCGCAGATCCCCGATTACAACGAAGCCTTCGCCTTCGCGATCCTCGCGATGCTGCCGCCGGTCATCATCGTCGTGGTGTTCCAGCGCTGGTTCATCAAGGGCCTCACCGAAAGCGACAAGTAAAGGAAACACCGATGGCCGCCATCGAAATCAATCAGGTCTCCAAGATCTATACCGGGGACGTGCATGCCGTGAAATCCGTGAACATCGACATCAAGGACGGCGAGTTCATCGTCCTCGTCGGCCCCTCCGGCTGCGGAAAGTCGACGCTTCTGCGCATGGTCGCCGGGTTGGAGGAAATCTCCAAGGGCGAGGTGAAGATCGGCAACCGCGTCGTCAACAAGGTCGACCCCGCCGAACGCGACATCGCCATGGTGTTTCAGAACTATGCGCTCTATCCGCACATGACGGTCTACGACAACCTCGCTTACGGCCTGCGCAACCGCAAGACTCCGAAGGCCGAGATCGATGCCCGCGTCGCTGAAGCGGCCCGCATGCTGCAGCTCGAAGCCTATCTCGAGCGCAGGCCGCGCGCCCTTTCCGGCGGCCAGCGTCAGCGCGTCGCCATGGGCCGCGCCATCGTCCGCAAGCCCGCCGCCTTCCTGTTCGACGAGCCGCTCTCGAACCTCGATGCAAAGCTACGCGTCTCGATGCGCGGCGAGATCAAGCGGCTGCAGCGCCGTCTCGGCACCACCTCGATCTACGTCACCCACGATCAGCTGGAGGCGATGACACTCGCCGATCGGCTGGTCGTTCTCAACGGCGGCGAGATCGAGCAGATCGGCGCGCCGCTCGACGTCTACCACACCCCAGCGTCGACCTTCGTCGCGAGCTTCATCGGCTCCCCGGCGATGAATCTGCTGCAGGGCGAGCTGCATGGCGACAAGCTTGCACTGGGCCCGAACCTGATCGACCTTGGCGGTCATGCACCTGCATCCGGATCTGTCACCGTCGGTATTCGCGCCGAGGACCTGCGCCTCGCAAGCCCTGGCGAACAGGCCATGACTGTTGCAGTGGACTATGTGGAAGAGCTCGGCTCCCAGCGTCTCGTGCACGGAAATCTCGGCGATCAATCGCTGACGGCAGCCCTGTCTCCGGAGGCGGAACTAACGTCCGAACTGCGGCTGGTTGTGGGTGCCGAGAAACTGCATTTCTTCACTCACGACACCGGAAAGCGTATCGGCGGAACGGCTCTTCAACAGGCCATGGTGGCAAAGACGGAAATCGCCTAGTCCTTTGGGCGTTGTGATCGTTCAAATTGTAGGCACTGCTTGTACGGTGCCTTTACGACTCTCTGCTATCCCGACGAGGATCTGATAGCAGCGGGGGTTGCTCATGGGTATGCAGATGATGCTGGCCAGTGTGGTCGCGATGGCCGCGCGGGTGGTGCCTTTTCCGAATCTGTCGCAACCGGCGGCAAAGACATTTGTGGCGAAGTCCGGCGGCAACCTCGTCATGCACGCGACGCCGATCAATCCAGACTGGATCATCAGCGGCGATCCACAGGCACGCACCGGTGAGCATTCCCGCAGTAACGATGATGCAGCCTACACGGCGATCTGGGACTGCACGGCCGGCGAATTCCGTTGGTACTTCTACTGGGACGAAACGGTGATGATTCTTGACGGCGGCGTGCACATCCTCGCCGAGGATGGCACGGAGCGCACGCTGGAGGCCGGCGACGTTGCCTTCTTCGCGGCTGGCACCTGGGCGAGCTGGCGCGTCGACAATTACGTGCGCAAGGTCGCGTTCCTCAGGAAGCCGTTTCCGAAGCCAGTTGCGCTTGCCTATCGGCTCCGCAGCCTGCTACGCGGCGACGCTCCCAAGAGCGGCATCGCGGCCTGAAGATTTCGTCTCGCGACGCGAGCACGGCGTTGCTTTCGGGGCATCTGCAGCCTACATCTGTCCGGCATTAGCTAAGGGACGGAAATGGCCAAGATCAAGAATGTAGCGGTCCAGATGGACCATGTCGCCAGCATCAATATTGCTGGGGATTCCACCTTCGCGATGAGCCTCGAAGCGCAGGCTCGCGGCTATAAGCTCTTCCACTACACGCCCGAGCGACTGAGCTTCAGAGATGGGAATCTATACGCCACCGTCGAGCCGATGGTGTTGCGCGACGTCAAGGGCGATCACTTCGAGCTCGGAGCGCCCGAACGTGCCGATCTGTCGACGATGGATGTGATCCTGCTGCGCCAGGACCCGCCGTTCGACATGGCCTATATCACCTCGACTCACCTGCTGGAGCGGATCCACCCGAAGACACTCGTCGTCAACGATCCGGCCTGGGTGCGGAACTCTCCCGAGAAGATCTTCGTCACCGAATTTGCCGATCTGATGCCGAAGACACTGATCACGAAGGACGCGGGCGAAATCCGCCGTTTCCGGGACGAGATGGGCGACATCATTTTGAAGCCGCTCTACGGCAATGGCGGCGCCGGCGTGTTCCACTCGACCAGGGACGACCGCAACCTGTCGTCGCTGCTCGAAATGTTCGGCCAACTGTTCCGCGAACCCTTCATCGCGCAGCAGTACCTTCCCGACGTCCGCAAGGGCGACAAGCGCATCCTGCTTGTCGATGGCGAGCCGGTCGGTGCCATCAATCGCGTCCCCGCCGAGCACGACAGTCGTTCCAACATGCATGTCGGCGGACGTGCCGAGGCAACCGAACTGACGGCACGCGAAATCGAAATCTGCAAGCGCATCGGCCCTGCGCTCAAGGAACGTGGCTTCCTCTTTTTCGGCATCGATGTCATCGGCGACTACATGACGGAGATCAACGTCACGTCGCCGACAGGTATTCGTGAAGTGCGCAAGTTCGGCGGCGCCGATATTGCCGCTCTGCTTTGGGACGCGATTGAGCGGAAGCGCGTCTAGCGCTCCTTGGCTGCATGGCTTCGTGCGGCGAGGACGGTTTTCGCGCACCTTGGCGGATCTCGATGGCAACGAGACCGTAGGCCGCATTCACCTTGCCGAGGCGATTTCCTATCGAATCGCCGGCGAGCGGCTGACCACAGCCGCCTGAAACGAAAAGGGGCGCCGAGGCGCCCCAGGTTCATTCAGGATGAGGGTGTTCAGTTGCCGAGGCCGTCGAACAGTGCGGTCGAGAGATAGCGTTCGGCAAAAGACGGACTGATCACGACGAGATTCTTTCCCGCATTCTCCTCGCGGCTGCCGACCGCGATGGCCGCGGCCAGTGCTGCACCGGAGGAAATGCCAACGGGCACGCCTTCGAGCTTGGCAACCTCGCGGGCAAGTTCCAGCGCCTCGGGACTGCTCACCGTGATGATCTCGTCGTAGATGTGCGTATCGAGGATTGCCGGCGCAAAGCCGGCGCCAATGCCCTGAATCTTGTGAGGTCCCGGCTGGCCGCCGGAAAGAACCGGCGATTCCGCCGGCTCGACGGCGACCACCTTGATGCCGGGCTTCTTCGACTTCAGCACCTGTCCCGCGCCGGTGATGGTGCCGCCGGTGCCGATGCCGGCAACCAGGATGTCAACCGCACCCTCGGTATCGTTCCAGATCTCTTCGGCTGTCGTGCGGCGATGGATTTCCGGGTTGGCGGGGTTCTCGAACTGTTGCGGGATGATGGCATCCGGGAGCGTCGCAGCCAGTTCCTCGGCCTTCGCGATCGCGCCCTTCATGCCCTTCGGGCCTTCGGTCAGAACGAGCTCGGCGCCGAGCAGCGCCAGCATCTTGCGGCGCTCGACGGACATCGTTTCCGGCATCGTCAGGATCAACTTGTATCCCTTGGCGGCCGCAGCAAAGGCGAGCGCAATTCCGGTATTGCCGGATGTCGGCTCGATCAGGGTCGTTTTGCCAGGCGAAATCTTGCCCTGGGACTCCATCGACTCGATCATGGCAACGCCGATACGGTCCTTGACGGAAGCAATCGGATTGAAGAATTCCAGCTTGGCGAGCAGATTCGACTTTACGCCCTTCGCCTTGGCGAGCTTGTCGAGCCGCACGATCGGCGTGTCGCCGATGGTTTCGGTGATCGAGGAGTAGATACGGCCACGGCCCGGTTTCTTCGACATTCGGCTCTCCCTTGATGAAATGTGCAGAGAGAATAGGGTCAAAGGCGGGTGGAGACCAGTGTGGCATCACTCGCGCGAAGGCGCCTTCGGAGAAAAAATCCTTTGAAAACCGACCTTTGCCGAACGAACTTTTTCAGGCTGCGCGGGTGGCGATGAAGGCTGCCGTACCAGCCAGAATGCCAGCCGCCATCTTGTTCAGTGCCTGCAGCGCACGCGGTTGCTTCAGCATCAATCGTGCGCGCGAGGCGAGCAGCATATAGGGAACCAGAACAACCAACAGGACCACGAAGGTGGTAGCGAGCAGGATGCCATATTCGCGAAGCCCGATGCCGTTGAGGTCGATCAGCGTTGGCACCAGCGCGACGTAGAAAAGCATGGTTTTGGGGTTGCCAAGCGTCACCAGCAGGCCGGACAGGAAGCTCATGCCGATGTTGCTTGCCTTCTTTGCTGCGACGTCCTGTGGCAGCAGCCCGGCCGTCCAGAGCTTGCAGGCGATGTAGCCGAGATAGAGCGCTCCGGCGATCTTGATGACAATGAAAACTTCCGCGAAGGTTTGTGCCACGAAGGCAAGACCGAGGATAACTGCCGTCAGATAGGTCATGTCGCCAAGGACGAGACCGAGGCCCATGGAAAACGTCTCGCGGAAATTCGAGCCCAGCGCGCGGGCAACAATCGCCGTGATGCCCGGTCCCGGAATTGCCGCCGCGATGAAAAGTGCTGCTGCATAAGCGAAAAGGGCGGTGAACGACATGACGGTAGCTCCTGCTTCAACCGCCTTCTACGCCTGCGGCCTGGTACTTTCAAGGATCTGAGCTCTTGTCATCATCCCGCGGTAGCTTGCCGCTATTGACGCTGGCTGTCGCGGTTCTAGTTCCACGGCGGTGATCGATGGCTAGTGAAAGCCGACACCTTGTCAACCGCCCCAATACCCGCCAATTGCCCGCCGCTCGCCAAAGGAGACACCCGATGAGCCCTACGTCAGCCGAAAAGCGCAAACTCGCCCCGCTCGCTACCCCCACGGACCTGAAGAGCAATGCCATTCAGGATATCTCAGCCGCTCTGGCTGCGTTGCTGGCGGATGTTTTTGCGCTCTACATTAAGACTAAGAATTTCCATTGGCATATGTCGGGACCGCATTTCCGCGACTATCACCTGATGCTCGACGAGCAGGCCGAGCAGATCTTCGCCACGACCGATGCGATTGCCGAGCGCGCCCGCAAGATCGGCGGCACCACGCTGCGCTCCATCGGCCATATCGGCCGCCTGCAGCGCATCAACGACAATGATGCCGAGTATGTCACGCCGGAAGACATGCTGGCGGAACTGCGCGACGACAACAGGCAGCTGGTCTCGCTGTTGCGCGAGACCCATGATGTCTGCTCCGAGCACAATGACGTCGCCACGACGAGCCTGCTGGAAGTGTGGATCGATGAGGCCGAGCGCCGCACCTGGTTCCTGTTCGAAACGACGCGGCAGCAGAAGTAGCCTCGTTCGCTTCTCGGATGATCAGTTCGCCCGCGCGCGCAAAAACTGCGCGGGCGTCCAGCCAAGGTTCATGCCTGCGGCGGCGCCAAGGATGACGGCTACGCCAAGCAGTTGCATCGGCTGCAATGCATGTCCGAAGGCCAGTCGATCCACAAGGATCGCCGCGATCGGGTAGATGAATGACAGCGCGCCGGTCAGATGGATCGGCAGCTTCTGGATCGCACCGTAGAGTAGCACATACATCAGGCCGGTGTGCACGATACCCATGGTGATCAGGATCGACCATGAGGAGCCGTCCGCGGGCAGGTCCGAGAAGTTCATGGTCGGCAGCAGCATGAGTACGCCGGTGGCAACCTGGATCAGCGCGATAAGGTGCGGCGGCGTACCCTTCAGCCACTTTGCCGCCAGCGCCGCGAGAGCGTAGAAGAATGCGGCACCAAGCGCCAGCAAGATGCCGAGGCCGTAGCCCTCGTGCCCACCAGCGGTGGCAGGCTTCGCCTCGACGATCGCCGCCATGCCGGCAAAGGCCAGCGTCAGCCAGAACAGCTTTGCGGCGGTGATCTTCTCGCCGAGAAACAAGGCGCCCAGCGCAAGCAGCATGAAGGGTTGCGTATTGTAGACAGTCGTAGCGATCGAAATCGATGCATGGCCGTATGATGCAAAGAGCAGCAGCCAGTTGAGAACGATGGCCACGCCGCCGAAGATCGCGATACCGACCGATTTCAAGCTGATCATACCAGGTCGAAGCAGCCCCATGGCAGCGCAGACCGCAAGCAGGCTGATCGCGCCGAAAAGGCAGCGCCAGAACACCACGCCGCTCACCGGCTGGCCTGACATGACCACGAACCAGCCGATTGTTCCCGATATCAGCATTGCTGCGGTCATTTGGGCGGTGCCGGTGCGGATTTCGCTATGCATCACGTTTCTCCATCTCGATAGATGAAGATTATTGCGGTCCTGTCCCGGCTTATATAGTTTGCATTAGGTTGATTGTGCCGTTCTCCTGTCATTGTGAGGAATAATGTCGGTTTCGCCTAATGATAATGCCATCGATGATGTCGATCAGAGAATATTGGAGGCGCTGGCGGAAAACGCTCGCATCTCGTTGAAGGAGCTGGCACAGGCTGCCGGGCTTTCTTCACCGAGTGCCGCCGAACGCCTCCGTCGCCTGGAAGAGCGCGGGATCATCGCGGGGTTCACCATTGATATCGACGCTGCAGCACTCGGATACCCGCTGCAGGCGATCGTACGCGTCCGTCCGCTGCCGGGACAGCTGCATGTCGTTCAGCGGATCATCCAGGACACGCCGCAGTTCGTGGAATGCGACAAGGTGACGGGAGACGACTGCTTCATTGCCCGGCTTGTCGTCCGCTCGATGGCGGAGCTCGACACGATCCTCGACAAGGTGGCGGAGAAGGCCGAAACGAGCACCTCGATGGTCAAGGCATCGCCCGTCAAGCGTCGGCTGCCGCCGCTCGCAGCAAAGCCCTGAAAGGTAAGTGCTATCGGTTCGAGCGCGCCGAAATGGCAAGCCGCATCAGCTCTCCCATACGGATATGGCTGATGCCGTAATCGACCCGCGCGGCGCGGTGCACAACGACGAGATCGAGTGCCGGAACGACGATGATGTATTGCCCGCCAAAGCCGCTGGCATAAAACAGCGGCGTTTGGATGGAGAGCGGATCCTCCGGCGCATTCGCCTCCGCCGTCAGCCAGAGATAGCCATATCCCCTGCCGCCCCCGAGATCAGAATGCGGTTGGGTTGACAGGCGAACCCAGTCCTCGGGCACAACCTGTACGCCGTTCCAGCGGCCGCCTCGCAGATAACGCAGGCCGCCCCTGGCGAAGTCGCGAGCACTCATTGCCATCTTGTAAACGGGATGCAACGATTCCGGCCCATCCTGATAGCGGCAGTCGTCCGGCGAAAAGTCCTGCATGCCGAGGGGCGCGGCGATGCGGGCGGCAAAGCTTTCGAACAGGTTCTCGCCGGTCTGGGCTTCGAGAATCGTGCCGAGGACGTTGAAATCCCAATTGTTGTAAAACCAGAAAGAACCCGGCGGGTGGCTGCCGCGCTCCGGTCGTCCCCGCTTCGTGTCATAGACCGAAGGGAGATAGACGCCGGATCGCGCGGCGAGAAGGTTGCGAACCGTGGCCGTCCGTTCCTCTGCCGTCAGCGGCGCGACGTCGATGATACCGAGATCGGCGAGCGTGGCGGAAAGGTCGATCCGGCCGGCCCCGGCATGGATGCCGTAGAGCATGCTGATCAGGCTCTTGCGCACTGAAGCGATGCTCGACTTGTAGGCCGTGTCGCCCCAGGAAAAGGCGAGACGTCCGCCGTCGATAATCATCATCGCGGTTGATCCGCCGCGCTCCAGCTCGCGGACGAGGTTTTCCAGCACCGCGGCATCCCAGCCGCCCTCGGTACGCTGCCGCCATTCCGAATCCGGGTAAATGAATGCGGCCTCCGCCATTTCAGCCCTCCTTCGATCTGCATAAGTCTCGGCTGGCAAACGCGCGGGTCTCAGAAATCGGCCATCGGCGAAAGCATGGCGGGCGCTTCAAGCGCGATTTCGTCGCTGGCGCGAAACATAAAGCACGTGCCGCCTCCGGGTGCCCGCGTTTCGCCTTCCCAGCCAAGCCTGTCAGGGCAGAAGAGCACTTCGGCCATGGCCGGTCGCAGACCGAGGCCGCCGATGATTTCGGCAAGGGCGGCGATTTGCTGTGCCACGACATCGAGCAGAATGAAACGATCGCCATCCGCCTTCCAGGCGATGACCGTCTGCCTGTCCTCGATAAAGCTCAGCCGCACGCTCGGATCGAGCCGGGTGTTGATGAGGAACATCGCCGCGCTTTCCACGACGGCCAGCGTCTCCGACACCGGCATGCGGCGCTTCAAGGCCGCCTGCAACACGGAGAGGTCGGCTGGCCGCGAGGGATCGAGCGTGCGGGCAGGGCGACCCGAAGCGGCAGGCGCCGGCGCCGGGCCGGAATAGGCGTGCATCGGCAGCACGTGAAAGCCGTAGGGCTCGTAGAGCGCCGGCTTGTCCGTGTAGAGGACGATGGCTTCGAAGCCCTTTTCCTCGCACCAGGCGAGTGCCTTTTGCGTGAGGTCGCGATAGAGACCACGTCCGCGCCATGCGGGGCGAACGGCACCCGATTGAAATGCGGCGGCCTTCACGGTGCGCCCGTTGACCATAAGCGGCATTGCGAAGGCCGAAAGATTGGCGGCAAGCTGGCCATCAGCGGCGAACCAGCCGAACGGCATGCTGCTCGGGTCGGGTCCGCCCATTTGCTGCAATGGGCCGATATCGATATCGAATGTGTCCTTCAAGAGATCGACCAGCGCCTGCCAGGCCGTGAGGTCGCCGAAATAGTCTCGGCGGAAGGTCAGGCCGGAATGATCGATGCTCTTGGAGGTCATACTCCGGTTGATCCGAAACCGCCGGCGCCACGCGTCGTTACGCTCGCCTCGGAAATCTCTGAGATATGTGCCTGGATCGCCGGAGCGATCACCATCTGCGCGATGCGCATGCCTCTGGTGATCGAGAACGGCTCATCGCCGAGATTGATCAGCAGCACCTTGACCTCGCCGCGATAGTCGCTGTCGATGGTGCCGGGCGTGTTCAGGCAGGTGATGCCGTGCTTGAAGGCGAGGCCGGAACGCGGGCGCACCTGACCTTCGAAACCTTCAGGAATTTCGAAGATGAAGCCCGTCGGCACCAGCGCGCGCTTTCCGGGCTCGAGGGTCATCGGCGTGGCGCCATCGACGGCAGCGCGTAGGTCCATTCCTGCCGCCCCCTTGCTTTCGTAGGAGGGCAGATCGAGATCCTGGCCATTGGCGAGGCGGATGATATCAAGCGTCGGGCGCGTATCGGTATGGATTGTCATGGGGGCATTAGTTTGCGCCCGATGCGCCAAGGTCAATTGCAATGCCGGGCTTTAATCGTTAGATACGCCGCAATTCCACAGGCTTCACACTATGGCCGAAAGTCTCGCCGAGGCGGTCTCCCGCCGCCGCACATTCGCTATTATCGCGCACCCGGACGCTGGTAAGACCACGCTCACCGAAAAACTGCTGTTGTTCGGCGGCGCCATCCAGCTTGCCGGCGAAGTCAAGGCAAAGAAGGACCGCATGCAGACGCGCTCCGACTGGATGAAGATCGAGCGCGAGCGTGGCATCTCCGTCGTTACGTCGGTGATGACGTTTGAATATAAAGACAACGTCTTCAACATCCTCGATACGCCCGGCCACGAAGACTTCGCCGATGACACCTATCGCACGCTGACCGCCGTCGATGCCGCGGTCATGGTGATCGACGCCGCCAAGGGTATCGAACCACGGACGCTGAAGCTGTTCGAAGTCTGCCGCATGCGCGACATTCCGATCATCACCTTCATCAACAAGATGGACCGCGAAAGCCGCGATCCCTTCGAGATCCTGGATGAAGTCGAGGAGAAGCTGGCGCTCGATTGCGCGCCGGTGACGTGGCCGATCGGTCGCTCGAAGACCTTCTGCGGCACCTACCACCTAGCCAACAACGAGGTGCGCGCCTCCGACACGCAGGAGATCATGACCAAGGTCACCGATCCCGAGATGGTGTCCCACCGCCTGCCTGAAAACGAGCGGGACGCGTTTGTGGAGGAGACGACGCTGGCGATCGAGGCGTGCAAGCCGTTTGACAAGAAGGCCTTCCTGGAGGGGCATCTGACGCCGGTTTTCTTCGGCTCGGCGCTGCGCAATTTCGGGGTGCGCGATCTCATCGATGCGCTGGGCGAGTTTGCGCCGCCGCCGCGCGATCAGGTCGCCGATATCCGTACCGTCCATGCGACCGACAACAGGATGACGGCGTTCGTCTTCAAGATCCAGGCGAACATGGACCCGAACCATCGCGACCGCATCGCCTTTGCCCGCATCTGCTCCGGCAAGCTCGAGCGCGGCATGAAGGCACGGCTGTCGCGCACTGGCAAGCAGCTCGGCCTTACCGCGCCGCAGTTCTTCTTCGCCTCGCAGCGGCAGCTTGCCGATACCGCTTATGCCGGCGACGTCGTCGGCATTCCCAATCACGGCACGCTGCGCATCGGCGATACGCTGACGGAGGGCGAAGCGCTGGTGTTCCAGGGCGTGCCGAACTTTTCGCCGGAAATCCTGCGCCGCGTGCGCCTAGAAGACGCCATGAAGGCGAAGAAGTTGAAGGAAGCGCTGCAGCAGATGGCTGAAGAAGGGGTCGTCCAGCTGTTCCAGCCGGAGGATGGTTCGCCGGCTATCGTTGGCGTTGTCGGTGCGCTGCAGCTCGATGTTCTCAAGGAGCGTTTGATGGCCGAATATGGCCTGCCCGTCTCCTTCGAAATGTCGCGCTTCTCCGTCTGCCGCTGGATCTCCGCCGATCAGCCCGCCGAGCTCGAGAAATTCGTCACCGTTCGCCGTGGCGATATCGCGCGGGACTTAGACCACGATCCCGTGTTCCTGGCGCAGGACAGCTTCTCTCTGCGCTACGAAGCGGAGCGCTATCCGGCGATCAAGATGGCTGCGCTCAAGGAATATCACGCCGTCAAAGCAGCGTGATATTGGATCGGATATACCGATCTGCCATGATGCCTATACGAAAAGGAGCGTTTCATGGTTCGCGAGAATGAAATCAGAGAAAACGAAGTCGCCGTCGAACTACCGCCGGCGACCGACGCCGGCCTGGTGCTCATCGGACGCATACTGACGCCCTGGACCTCTCGCATGGAGACGCCCCGCCAGGGGCGGCATGACGGTCCGCTCTGCAAAATTGAAATATTCGAGCCGTGGAGACAGGCTCTCCAGGGTGTGGAAGCCTTCGAGCGGCTGGAGGTGCTCTATTGGCTGGATCGGTCGCGGCGCGACCTCGTTCTGCAAAGCCCGGCCAGCAGCGGAAAGGTGCATGGCACGTTTTCCCTTCGCTCGCCGGTGCGCCCGAACCCGATCGGAACCTCCATCGTCAAGCTGGAGGGAGTAGAAGGTGGCGTCCTGCTGGTTCGGGGGATGGATTGCCTTGACGGAACACCGCTGCTCGATCTGAAGCCCGACCGCACGCTATTCAAGCCGATAGCGCCGCCGCAGCCGGGTGACTTCCAGACCGGCGACGACGCAGTGCATTCTTGCAAGAAGGCCTGACGATCAGTCGATGGCGATCATGACATCCGAGGCTTTGACGACCGCATAGGCGTCGCCGCCGACGGCGAGCCCCAACTCATCGACCGCTTCATTGGTGATGGAAGCAGTGACGACTGATCCGCCGCCGATATCGATCCGGACATGCGCTGTGGTCGCCCCCTTCTTGACCTCAACGATTTTTCCCTTCAGGCGATTCCGTGCGCTGATCTTCATGAGAAGCCTCCAATGAAAGAACTCAAGGGCAAAACACGGCCATTTGGCGCTTTTCCCTCAGCGGCCGCGGCATCTTTCATGTCACCTCCTGTTTGCGCGCTGACTGTAGTGGCTGAGGTGTGCCGCCGCAATCTCACTCGCCGCGCGGATAGCGCTGGCTCTCCTCCAGCACGTTCAGATCCATGTGGTTGCGCATGTAACGCTCGGAAGCCTTCTGCAATGGCTGATAGTCCCACGGATAATAGGCGCCGTTCCGCAGCGCTTCGTAGACGACCCACCGACGTGCCTGACTTTCACGCACTGCAGCATCGAAATTCTGCAGGTTCCAGCGTTTCTCAGCCTGGGTTGTGAGGCTCGCCAGGACATTGGCATGTCCTGCATCGCCAGCAAGGTTGTTCAGTTCCTTTGGGTCCGCCTCGAGGTCGAACAGCACCGGCGGGTCCTTGTCGCAAAGGGTGAGCTTGAAGCGGCCGTCCCGCAAGCAGACGAGCGGGGCTTCCGACCCTTCGGCGGCATACTCCATCGGGACCGGGCCACGGCCGCCAGTGCCCGTCGCGAGTGGGGTTAGATCTTCGCCATCCGTCCATGGCGCGAGCTTGGTCAGGTCGATGCCCGCCAGCGCCGCCAGCGTCGGCGTCACATCGAGCGTCGAGACCGGATGCTGGATAGAGGCCGGTTCCCAGCCCGGCACCGCGATGGTCAACGGCACCCGCGACGAACCGTCGAAGAAGCACATCTTGAACCAGAGGCCACGGTCGCCGAGCATGTCGCCATGGTCGGAAACGAACAGTACAATCGTATTGTCTGCCATCCGCGCGCGCTCGAGCACGTCCAGGATCTCGCCGATCTTGTCGTCAATGTACGAGATATTGGCGCAGTAGCCTTGGCGTGCGCGCCGGATCTGCTCCGGCGTGATTTCGAACGCATCATAGTCGCAGGCCTTCAACAGGCGTTGCGAGTGCGGATCCTGCTGATCGAAGGGAAGTGCGTCCACATCAGGATCGAGCGCCGGGGAGTTCTCGTAGAGGTCCCAATATTTGCGGCGTGCGACATAGGGATCGTGCGGATGGGTGAAGCTCACCGTCAGGCACCAGGGACGGTCGTCGTGACGGCGCGAGAGGTCGTAGAGCTTGCGGGTCGCGTTGTAGGCGACCTCGTCGTCGTACTCCATCTGGTTGGTGATCTCGGCAACGCCTGCGCCCGTCACCGAGCCGAGATTGTGGTACCACCAGTCGATGCGCTCGCCGGGCTTGGTGTAGTCAGGCGTCCAGCCGAAATCGGCAGGATAGATATCCGTTGTCAGGCGTTCCTCGAAGCCATGCAATTGGTCGGGGCCGACGAAATGCATCTTTCCTGAAAGGGCGGTGCGATAGCCCGCCGCGCGCAGATGGTGCGCGAAGGTCGGGATGTCGGACGCAAATTCGGCGGCATTGTCATAAACGCGGGTCCGGCTCGGCAGTTGGCCGGACATGAAGGATGCGCGTGCGGGCGCGCAAAGCGGACTTGCCGTGTAACTATTGGCAAATCGGACGGAGCGTTGCGCCAGCGCTTTCAGATGCGGCGCATGAAGGAAATCGGCCGGTCCGTCGGGAAACAGCGTGCCATTGAACTGATCGACCATCAGAATGAGAATATTCGGGCGCGCCATGCGTATGGTGTCCTTCGGTTTTCGGGAGCGGGAACTTAGCCGCGTCCGCGGAGCTATTCCAGTCCGCATCGACTGGAAATCGCGCCAGGAATCTCGGCCTCATCTCGCTTATGCCATTTGATTGCTTTATTGATTATCCATATCGGATGACCTGTGAAGCAGGCATTTTTTGATATCCTCTCTAAGGATTTTTTATGGAAAGCCGCCGTGTCGAACTTGGATGGATGCGCATATTCGCTGAGATCGGCAAGGCGGGAAGTCTGTCGGCGGCTGCAGGCGTTCTTGGCCTGACGCAACCTGCCGTCAGCTATCAGATTCGCCGGCTGGAGGAGCAAGTTGGCGTCAGCCTCCTGAAACGCCAGCATCGGGGCGTGGAGTTGACGCCCGAAGGCCAGCGTCTTTTCGACATCGTCGCAAAGAGTGTCAGCGAGATCGACCAGCTGGCGCGGCGCTTCCGCAATGAAGCCGATCGGCCAATCATAAGGCTGCGCACGGACTATGCGTTTTCCGCCCTATGGCTAATCCCGCGCATGCATGCGTTCCGCACGCTGTACCCGAATGTTGATATTCAGATTGTCGCGACGCAGCGAACACAACGCGACCGGTCGGACGACGGCGATGTTGCTGTTGTCTTTGGCAGGCGGTCGGAGTTCGAGCGCCACGCCGTTCTGCTTTTGCCGGAGAGGGTCGCACCCGTCTGCACCCAAGGCTTCCTCGATCGCTACGGTGCCATCTCCACGCCGACGGACCTTGCCCGAGCGCGCCTGATCCATCTCGACGCCGCGGAACCTTCGCCCTGGTTCGACTGGCGGCATTATCTCGCGGAATTCGGCGTCAGCCGCGATGCTCACGCGGGGCAGGGCGATGTGAGCTTCAATACATACTCGCTGGTCGTGCAGGCCGCGA
>Ga0123342_1003047_pt1 | contig 27296 bp, 7 predicted proteins | sample Turbeawhitnodule_FD_89960 | JGI IMG/M metagenome (GOLD analysis project Ga0123342, IMG submission 89960) | Root nodule microbial communities of legume samples collected from Mexico - Turtle bean Mexico white nodule | ecosystem: Host-associated > Plants > Roots > Nodule | place: Mexico: Nepantla...
CAACACAATTAAAATCCCACTCACAACTTTTGACCTTTTACATATCCAAACTCCCATTCTACTCTTTTCTAGTAACTTCTAACTTTAAAACCCACAAATTACATTAAAGTTTATTCAACAGTATATTCATTCATTCTAGTAAAATTACAGAACTATAATTACTTTACTATATGTATATACTCTGATATGTAATTTTGCTCGAGTTTTGTGAGTAATGGGATATTCACTATAGCTAGTATGAAGCATAAATTTCAATATTCTTGGAACAGTTCGCTTGAAAAATCGTGATTTGAATTTGATTTTAAATTACTATGAATATTATATATGAATGAGTAGCATACTGAATTATTACTTTCTATACTGAATTTAACTACAGCTGAAGAATTGTTGTATTGTGATGACTGGTTATTGAAGCTGGATTAATTGTAAGTTATGTGAATTGTGAACAATGGGGATGTTTGTGTTATAAATATATCGAACACAAAAAAGGGAAAACTTCATTATCTGTTGTAAAAAAATGATTACAAAGGACCTTCTTAACATTATTTTTTGCATAGAAGCTGTACACAAATGTATGAAGTTTTGAAACCTGAATTAAAAACAAATAGTAGATGGTCATTGAATGAGTTCTGTACTTTATTAAAATGAGAATTGTAGCTGTATAAACCAAATTAATTGTTTCCCAACAAATAAGTAATGACTTAAATAAATAAAGATATCAACCAATTTCGAAATTGTTGATTAATTTTACGGATTAGTTGCAAAACAGTCAAACAGAGATAAAAGCGTTTTCCCATTTGATTACTACGTTGTATTCTTACACAATATAGAACAATCATTAAAAAATCTTCTAAAAGTTTCTACAAATAAAAAGCATCTAGCATCAATGGTATTTAACGAAAAAGCAAGATGATTTTGCTTTTCGTAGAATCAATACAACATATTTGAAACTTGAAATTTGAGTTTGAAAAACCATTTATAATTTATAATTACTTCTCAATGTTTGAACATGGACTTTGTTGGGGGGAGAGGGTTCACTATAGATATTTGGGATAAATTGGCCCACCCATGTGCATAAAATTGTAAATGTAGTTAAACACTTTTCAAACACAAGTATTTTTCTAGATTTTAACTATTGAATCACATCTAATTCTTATTTCAGTTGGATTAATTCTATATACATAACTTAAAAAGCATAAGGTTATATTCTTCATGATAAATTAATATTTCATGATTATAAGATGGCATCACTTTCATAACTAAACTCATGCATTTTGGATTGTCTAATGGATATGGTTATGTATATGATCATGAGCAATGAAGAAATATGATAGTTTGTTATGTTGATGTGGATACCTTTCATGAGTGGGTGACATGCTAACGAAAAACAGTTGGGTCTTCTTACGATTGACATGGACTTCCAACCAATCGGACCAGGTTCTCAGGGCCATTTCATAGACTCTCAGCATTTCAACACCTTTGTATACACCATCTGGGTCTCCAAATGATCCCCACCTGCTTGTTCAATTAAAATTGTCACATTCAAAATCAATTTGTAAAGTGGAGTTAGATGCATGATTGTGTGATGAATAGTACAATACAACCCTACACAATCATGTCATGTGGTGGTTGGAATTGAAGTTGGAGCTGTTGGCATGCAAGTTGATGAAATGAAAGGAAGAGATGGTTAGGTTAACTGCTGCACTTACAGAACATTCATGATTGGCCTTCTCCACCACAGATATGTATTGAAAACCAGAAAGTCTGCATCAGTCCAATACTTAGCATGTTTTTCTATTGCCTTCACTCTTACTGTGCGTTCTACCACCCTATGGTTTACTGGATCATCTGAGTTTGATTCTACTAGTAGTGGGGACCAATAATGCTCAATACTCGCATTGTATTCCTTCATTACACATGTCAATTAATAATTTCAGCAACATAGACAATAATATTAGAATTTTTTTAAAGCACAATGCAAAAAAAAGTACTTTTAGGACATAACACAAAAGTTTACAGTTAGTATTTTCCCTCTTAAATATTTTAGACACATTTGATCTCTCTTTCTAAGAAACCTTGGTTTAGCCAGCTGGGACACTTTACCATCAAAATTTATAGAGGTCATATTATAAAATAAAACAGAGATAGAACAAAATAGTAAAAAAAAACAAAAGATATGAGAATGGATATCTCTAATATTATTCTAGTAAGATAAAAGCAAATAATCTGAACATATACGAGCAGTACACTCATTCTAGGTTTGGCTAAAAAGAGAAATAATCAATAAATACTAGAATCATAACAAACAAAACAAAATAAAGGTTATTCACTTCTATAAACAGAAAAAACATAATTAATATTAGGATCATTCTATAACTCTTATATTTATATCATTTAATAGGTGAAATTACTATGTTAACCGAAACAATTGCAAAAATCTAGGTTGCTGAATAACTTTTAGGATTACACATAATACCCGCAAGAAGTGATGAGGAAGTATTAATTTTTGTTGTAGCAACACAATATTTTGATAATGTCTTTGGGGGTTGTGTTTTTTTATAGTGTTTGTTTGTTGGGGCTTGGAAAGTTAGTAACAGAAAGTTATTTATGGTCCAGACGTAGATTGTTTTGATGAATATAAGGTGATAGGTTATTAGAAGGATATATTTTTTTATAAGGATTGTGACATCCTAAAATATTTTATTTTTATTTATTTTATTTTTAGCTGAAAATAATAATAATGTTAAAGTTGTTGCTTCACTTTGAATTTGTAGGTTTAAATATTGAAATACAGTTTATTAGTTGTGGAAATAAGGTTGCATGCATCTATTTCTGAAGGAAAATATGGATTCCTAAAGCTTACATAGAGAAAGCAAAAAGAGAACTTTTGTTGGTGGATAAATAATATGATGTGATAAAATGAGAAAGATACAAATCAATGAATATTGTTGAGTATTGAATGTATGAGTGTTTTTATGATTTATCTCAAACCCTTACGATGGTGAGGACTTACTTTGGCCTTGAAAATGTTTAGTGAAGCATTGGCAGTGGAATGCATGGATTTGAGGGTTTTGGGAAGTATGGAGTCAACAAGGCAGACCATGGAAACCCATTGGCCTCTAATGAGTGAATCTCCCACAAACACAAGCCTCTTGTTCCTTAGCCTTTCAAGCAATGCTGTGGCATTCAACCTTATTAACATACAAACAAACACATTCCACAATCCTCAAAAACATTCCCAAACCTCATTAGTCACATATACCATACACTAACAGAAGGAAAAAAAAAGTATTCAATGATCTAGACCATATAATAATTTGTCTATTATAAAGTAGACTTTAAGCCTAACTCAATCTCATAAAAATCAGCTCATGGGTTGAGGTTTGCGCTCGTGCGTGGATAACATATTACAGGTGGTTCGATAACGGTCCGATTGAAATAGTTCTGATACCATATTACAAAGTGTACTTTAAGCCTAACTCAACCTCATAAAACTGGTTCATGGGTGAGGTTTGCACTCACTTATATACAATGAAATACTTTAATCTCTATTCAACGTGTAATCTCTAACATTGTGTAAGGAGAAGAGAAAGAGAGAAGAGACACACCTGGGAAGGTCACAGTGGTGTGGCTGCCACCTATAATTTTGGTAACTCAGGTCTTTCCTTCCGAACTTCTCACAAGCCAATTGATCTGACATGAAGCTGCATTGCTGCTCTTTGTACAACGGATAAGATTCGTTATCAAAAACCCACTTACCAGAGAACAAGTCACACTTTGATGATGATGATAAGGAGGAATTACTAGAGGCATTTATCGTTGGAGATAAACGTTCTCTACCATGTCTTGCATAAATGGTAGTGAGAACTAGAAGAGTGGTTAAGATGGCTACAAGAGAATGAAAGGTGTTTCTAACTCCCCAAGAACTCCCTGCAACCACTTTCTGCTCCATTTTCATTTTGGCTTCTTCGTCAACATCCCTTCCTCCTTTTTGAAGCTTCGTTGCAATCGGTTGGTGAGAAAGGTTTGTATTCTAGCTTAGACAACTTGTCCACTAAAAGTAGTAGGTAGAGTATGATGCACTTCCAAGCTTTTGTTTTTCATATATATTCCACTCAAAATGGTATCATATAAGTATTTGATCAAGAAAATTATGTCAACAATGAAACCAATTTTAGGTTTAATATAAAAATAAACAAACTTAGTTAGCCTCATCATTACATAAATTCTTCTACAGACATACTTGATCTGCTCCTAAAGTATACGGATTTTTCTAACTTCACTGTACTCGTAAAAAAAATGGTGAAGTTACTTTACTTTTTATTATTTGTAATTGATAACAACGTTCAATCGAGAAAACTGTCCCAAAAATTAGAAATAGATTCTAAGATCAAGAGTTTCTAAGTAAAAGTGATTCATCAGAAAAATATATAAACTTTCATAAAATTTGAGCAGTTAGAGATTCGAAATTTAGGTTTTGAGTTGCAGATAAATTAAATTAAGGCAACAGTTTTAGGTATTATTGTTTCCAACTTTTATATGATATGACTTAGATGCAGGCCCAGTTTAACGATAGAAATAGCTTTAGGTTGTGTTGTTGACGTTTTCACCAATCGATACATTGCTTGAAGTAAGCTCGAAGCCTCATTGTGCTTTCCACATAATTCAGATTAAAAATCAACTAACAATTATCATATATATAATATAATATTTCTCTACATTTTTCATGTTGTAGTGGATAACAGATCAGATATCCTTCACATTAAATTTATTTGGTTTTGTCTTCAAACACACATGATCGACAGAGAAGAAAGAAAAGAAAATTGAGAGCCAAAGAACAAATCTTAGAAATGCACAACACAGTAAGTAAATTTTATGCAGTAATAAAATATGGCAAAGAAGAAAAATAAATAGAAGTTAATTAGAATAAAGGTTGTATTGCATGAGGCTGATTGTTTAATGCTTTCTTGAGTTGGTTTGGTTGTTCCTTATTTAAGTTGGAAGGTGTTCCTTAATTGGAAGTTGGTAAGACGCTAGCTCTTTATGTATAAGAGTTGGACCACCCCGAAATGGTTCCTATTTATTTATTTTTTATTACTGATATAAAAAAAGAGTGGAAGTAGTATAGTAATAAAAAATTGGATGAAGAGCTCAATTAATTTTACTTGATAAAGAGGCAAACATTGTTAATTGAAGTTGGTTATTAATGACTTTTGCACCTCAAGGTCTCACTTCTTTTACAAACCTTTAATTTTACACTTCCTGTGCAAAAACTTTGACCCTGAGTTAAAGTTCAAGGTTCAAGTAAGCTGAAGAAGAAAACTCTTATGTCAAGAAATAGAGGAGTTACTTGGAGTCCACCGCAACACCATGTATAGACGTTAATATTGAGTTATAAGAAAGTTTGTGTTTCCTTGTTAATTGGAAATTATTAGAAAAATCAGGATCATTAGGTTTATTAAGATTAATTAACATAATCAGATAGTATCACTAAACAACTTTTTTTATCCTTGGCTATAAGAGTCTAATTTTAGCATTAATTGAATTATATTAGACTCATGACTCCTCTGTCCTCACTTCAAATGTTCGAAAATTAAATCTACAATTAGTGTACTTAATTTATATAATTAAATTAGACTTTAAATTAATCTGTAAGACGGTGTGCTTTTTATCAATAAAAAATAATAAATATAATAGAAATATTCCAGAGATATAAATATAAAACCAACCTAAAAACTTTTTCTTTAAGCTCCTTACACAAACAAACACATGAAAGAGATAAACAATCATTACAAAAGAAATGGTTTTAACGAGAGTTTGTTTTTATATTATCTTGGGTTAAAACTTCTATTAAAACTTAAAGTTGCAGTTTTCGCCGTTAAACCATCCTTGGGAAACTTGTTCCCCAAGGTCTTTTTAAACCTCAGAAAAATCTTTTAAAACCTCATTAAATATCATGGGTTTAAGAATTTCCGTAAAATATTATGGGTTTTAAAACCTCCATAAAATATCATGGGGTTAAAAACCTCTGTAAAATACCATGACTTTCAAAATTTCCATAAAATGACTTGACGTCTGAAATATTCTTCAACCTCATTTTCCATCATCTCTAACGATCCTCCTGACTTCTCTCTTCCACCATAGACACATTGCTCTCCGACACAGGCTTAGTGGCCGTTAATGACAGTCCTAGCAAGGACTTACAATTCAACCACACTTATGTCTATTATATCTAAGGAGAAGAAACACAAAATAAGGCATTATCTTCTTTCTTCCATCACCTTACTACCCCAACTTTATATATCCTAAATAATTGCATTACCTCTTAGATGTGGACTTCAAAGCCATGTGTGTTCTTGTTGACAAGGGCTTCAAAGATTGCAAGAACATATTGTGATGAGAAATTAATTATATTACTTTTGACTTTCACAGTGAATTAATTATTGGATGCATTTAAAATAAAAGTCTTAATTCAAAATATTTCAAAATTACGAAAATTAAATATTAACAATTATAACTAAAACTAAAATTGCACATAAAATATATGCACAACAAAAGTTAAAACAACATAAGTCGAGTTTTTTGAAGTATGAGCTCATAACAAAAAAAAAACTAGGAATTATATAAACCAATAATCATCAATCATAAGAAATATGGAAATACTATTGAAATACTTATTATCTAAAATTAGTTGTTGAAATACTTATTATCTAATATTAGTTGTTGAAATACTTATTATCCATGGTTATTTTGCTTTTAAAATAATTTTTTTGAAACTTTAGAAAACTTATTTGTAATGTAAAATTACACTGTCAAAAATTTTAGAGAATTCAGTTATAGAATATATTAAAACTATATATATTTTAATTATTTATTTATAAATAGATTTAATTATATTTATTTATTAAAGTTTAAAAAATCTAAAGTGTTTTATTGAGGTTCTACAATAAATGTTTGGAATTTAACGAATGTTAAAAAAACCTCATTTATTTTGTTAGAGGTTTTAGAATAAACCTTTGAAACTTAACAAAGGTTAAAAAGACTTTTGTTAATATGTTGAGGTTGTAGAATAAACATTTGGAACTAACTCAATGTTAAAAAAAAATTCGTTATCTTGCTGAGATTTTAGAATAAACCTTGGAATTTAACAAAGATTCAAAAAATCTCCGTTATTTTGCTAAGATTTTAAAATAAACCTTTGGAATTTAACGAAAGTTAAAAAAACCTACGTTATTTTACTGAGATTTTAAAATAAACCTTTGAAATTTAACTAAGGTTAAAAATACCTCCGTTATTTTGTTGAGGTTTTAGAATAACCTTTGGAACTAAACGAAGGTTAAAAAAAACTCTATTAATTAAATCGATTTCTATGGTTATATTAACCCCCACTAAACAACCTTCGTTAAAATCTTTTTTTTTTCTTGTAGTGAATGGTGACAACAATAAAGAACCCCTATAAAACCCCACCCCAAATAAAAAAACCACCTAGCATTTTCTGACAATTCTCATACATATCAGAAGCTCAAGACACCAATCAGAATACGAAACACTTACCCCGCTGGCTTTGGAATTCACCAATGACCAAACCTTCAATTACACCATTGTGAAAATTTTAATGGTCTATCCTGTCGCTTTTAAAAATATTCTTATTCCTATGTTTCCACAACTCGCTACCACTGCTACCCACACACAACCCCAGATCTGATAAACACTTTTATTCACCCCACTGATCTTAAAATTTAAAAACTGCATTTTTGGCTCCCAATGATCCGTCGATGCCACCTCCATCCACTCGTAACTCTTTGACCATACTAGTCAGGCAACTCTACGTACAAAAGAGGTGGGACGTAGTTTCCTTTTCCTCCCCACACAAACAACAAATATTGTTAACCATACTAATTCATCTTATCTTTGAATTCACTTTAGACGCTATCTTATCCTCCATCACCCTCCATGTTGTGAAGAGAGCTGAAGGTTGAGACTTTATCTTCCAATAACCCATGTATAAATCTCCCTCATTCCCCTTATAATTAACATCTTTTTTAAGAATTTTGTATACAGATTTGACTATGAACACTTTTGTCTCACCATCTTTCCAAACCCAAGTATCCTCTTTATCAACATTTACACTCTTCTCTCCCAATAGATACAACAACTCTTGTTCATGGTTTCTCTCCCATTCAGACAGCTTCCTTCTTCAATCGATCTTCCAAGTCCACTCTAGACTTTCTTTCTTCTCTCCTCCTTGTCAAAGAAAAAATTCCTTATCGAAACAGATTGAGAAAAATCTAGAAAATTTGACCTGAGAGTTGTAATAGTATATTCTTATCGATTGTTGCTAAATTTATATATTATGTCACCACAAACATCCAATCTAGTAAAATACCTTTAAATTAAATTATTATACGTATGTTTAAAATATGGATTAAATTATATTGTGGATCAATTTGATGCTACATTATACGGAAAGGTGAACAACGGTGTAAGGTATGACTTCAAACAATACCATAAAGGCTATAAAAAGGAAGATATGATTTGTGTTGGAAGAATTTTACCGGTGTAATAATTTTGTTTCTTAACATTTTTTTATCTGCAATAAAAAAATATAATAAATAAAAGTATTTTAAAGATATTTAAGTCCAAATACACAAATTATCTCAAATAGTCTAACAAACAAGTTTTAACATCCAATCAAAATAACTCACCCACTGATCTAAACTAAATTGGTCTTTACAAAAGATACAAAAACAAAGCTTCAATACCACAGTATTTTTCATAATAAACAGAAAACTAGGTTTTCTTTTAGACTTACCATAAAAGAGCTGTTATGAATGACTCCATGCCACTTCAAAGTCAATCAAATCCAATCAAATATGTAGTCTCAGATTATAAAATCTAGAAGTTAAAATTTGTGTTTGAAATTGTACAATATTTCATGTTACACAATCCAGAGTACATATGTATTCTAGATGGTAGAATTTGGAATTGATAATTTTAGAATTTTTAAGAATATGAGGTTGTAGAAAGAAATTATGACAATATAGAAAAAAAATTCAAAATTTTTAAGATATGCGGGTTATGCGGGCTAGTGCACCCCACCCTGCACTTGACATGTGTTGCAGGTTATGCGGGATAGACTTAAGCGGGCCAACAAGTTGAAATAGGTAGTATGTCCCACACTTTTTCTTAACGGGTCGCAGACCGGTCCGTAGGGTCCACCCCATTAACATAGGCATAGTTAAACAAGAAAAGTCAATAATAATAAAGAATTAATATTTTATCAAAATAAAAATTAGTAACAAATGTTACAAATATATTATTGTTAATATTGGAATTAAATATTTAAAAATAAGATTTAGAATTTGTTATAGATTGTAAATTATATATAATACCACAATATTCATATATTCATTCTATATATAAATTGAAAATTAAAATATATGTATATATTATTCGTAAATATTTGAAAATCAGATTATAAATTGTTATTGAATATAAATCATATATATATAGTATGGGTACATGTATACTATAATATTCATATTCGTCTTATGAATTGATAATTAAAAATATATGTATATATTATTGATATATATTTATTAAAAATCCCATTTTATGTCACTACAAATTTTATCCACCAATATCATGTGAATTTCTTAATTGTTTGCTTATTAAAAATATAGTCATATTTTTCCCTTTAACATCGACAAGTTCGTCAACAACCTTGTTTACCAACATTAAACGGTAGCTTCTACAAACAAAATGTCCATCACTGAGTTAACAAAACAACAAATGGTAAGTTGTTTTTAACATCAACTTTAGGTGGTTAGAATTAATCAAAGGAGTATGCGAACAATGAATTTTCTTCTTATAATGCTAATGCTCTATGATTTTAAGCAAGAATTTAGTGATCCACTAAAAAAATTACTTTACAGATTGCATTTAAAATATTTTTTTATAGAAAAATTGACCAAAGTTGTCACGTGACAACAGGGTTAGATATTCACCAATAGTTTAAAATAAAATTGGTTCTTGGCACTTAGTTTATATCATATAAAAAAAAATATACTTGCCCATCAAAATCATTGTATCATTTTTACACTATTTTTAAAAAATAATAGAATAATCTATAAAGAGACTGTGTGCAAGTATGAACAGACTTGTGATGATTTACATACACATGCGAAAGTGGCATGAATGCAGAAAAATGGTGGTGGTGTCTTTAAGAAACAAAGGAATTGATATAATCATGGTTCCATGAAAGAATATGATAAAATGAATATGAAGATGACATTGAAAAGGTAATAATAAAAAAATGTTTGATATTGTACTTGGTACTTGGCAGGCAATTGGTACAGTTCAGAAAGGAAGAAACAGAGGGTGCAGCCATATTGATATTGTATGGTCAATTTCCAGTTTCAAAATAATGTAGCAATAATGGAGCTATCAGCCTCAATTAATGCTTCAAAAATAAAACGTGTGTGAGAGAGAGACAGAGAGAAAAGGAGCAGAAGGTGGTCTGAAAAAATGAAGATTCAAGAAAGCAAATTTTATTGAATAATGGCTGAGAACCTACAATGAGTATTATTATATGCACAAATCAAAGGTGGTACCCTTTTTTTCTCTCATATATCTCCATCCATCATCCACCTTTTTCGTTTTTATTCCTTTTTCTGTGTGGAGTGTTTGCCCAGGATGTTTTCTATATATATACATCTCTTTTTCTTTTCAAAACTAAGGAAAAGTTAAAACTTACATGAATTTTGAACACATAATAAATTGTACTGTTCTAAATTTAATGGCTCAGTGAAATATCCAATGCATTTTGTACAACAAATTTTAGAATATTTATTGAGGCTCTCAGAGTCTCTTAATCTCCATCATCTCAGCCTTTGTTCTGGTATATTATAAAAAAATATTAAATATAAACTAATTTTAAAAACTAAAACAATTAGTTATTATATTCACTAAATTTCATACATCAAAAAATATTTAATATTAAAATAATTTTTATTATTAATAAAAAATTTATAAAATAATTTTTAAATATTAGCTACAAAGATTTAAATTACTAATTATTTTATATTTTAAATTAGTCTCTATTAATCTTTTAGTAATTAATTTATAATTAAAAATATTAATAGCTGTAATTAATTTAAAAATTATTTTATAAATTTTTATTAATAATAAACATAATTTTAAATATCAAATAATTGTTTAGTCTTGAAAATAATATTTAATTTAATTAAATATAAAATTAATTATTTTTTATCTTTATATGTGTTATTTAATGATTTTTTTTAGTGATTATAATAAAAGACAAATATTAATTTATAAATTTCTTTAAAACTTACTAAAACAAATTTGTAGAAGTATATTAATTCGAATATGACAAGCTTAACTTTATTTTGGGAGTCAATTGTTTACCGAGTCTTTAAAAGTTATGAATGTTTGTTGATAAGTTTTTGAAAAGTTTTTTTGTCATTTGTGTTTATGAAAATTTTGTCCGTTAGCAAGTTAATCTTCTATTAGTAGCTGCATTAAAAAAAGTGTAAATAATTAAGTAACTTGAGAGTGGGTTTTCTCACTCATAGTTAGTATTCTGTGAAGGTTAAGTGAGATGATTAAGAAACTTAAACATTCACAGTTGACTATGTAGAAAGTTTTTTATTCTACCTAATATAATTAATGCAGTATTATTGTCATGTGTAACCCAATTATCCCCATCCATAATAATGGAAATACACTTAACAATTGTGAAGTGTTGAATGTAAAAAAACATGAAGTACAAAGGGTAAACCCATTTTGACTTGCTTAGAAGAAGTTAAGTGTTATATTAGGAGAACAATTTCAAAGCTACAAGGAAAACTAATTTTAAAGAAAAATAATAATTAGTTGCTATAATAACTAAATTTGAGACCATTTTAGAAACTAAAAAATTATTAGTTTCTAAATTAATTTATATTATTGATGAATAATTTTTAAATTGATATCTAATTAGCTACCAAGATTTTTGCTACCAAATTTAGAATATAAATAATTTGTTGTTAAAACCTTAGTAGTTAATTAGATACCAACTTAAAAATTATTTATCAATATTAAAAACTAATTTAGAAATTAATAAAAATAATTGTCTCTAAAATTATCACTAATTTAGTCATATAACTAATTATTATTTTTTTCTAAAATTAATTTTTATTTAATGATTTTCTTGTAGTGACAGAAAAAGAAAAAAAAATTAGAGTCGTGTTTGGTTAAAGAGATTTTTATATGGAAAAAAGAATTGGTACACAATTTCCATAACAAATTGGATACATGCACATTTAAATTATGGCATCTTACAAGTACCAAAATGTTTGTCTTTTTTAAAGTTTATGTTAAACTACCGTGTTCTTTAGTGGCTTAATTTGTTTTAAATGTATAGGCATACCATCTGAGTGAGAAGCATGTGCTACAATTTGCTACAAAAATATGAGAGAAGACTTTTGTGATGCTTGTTGACAATGGAATCATAAAATAAATATGTGATTATTTCAACCCATACAAAACTTAGTGCAGCAGGAGATAAAGTATGAGAAGCTACCTCTGTCACCAAGAAGAAGAAGAAAAAAAAATTATGAAAAAAACAAAAACATAGAATTAAGATAATGACTAGTGTTTCTTAACCCTCAATATTTTAAGGACGAAAGCATGGAAGATAAAAGAACCATAGTTAAAAAGACGAAACAAGAGAGTTAAAAGGGCAAGAGAATGATTCACAACAATTGTTCAATTCTTTTTTTTTGAGAAAAATAGTCTTTCGTTGAAAACTCTCATCTCTTATATTTTTAAGAGTAATTGTTAAACTAAAAAATAATGATATTTTATATCAACTAAAAGAGGTTAGGTTTTACGTCTTAACTTAAAACTATTGTGTTTATCTTCAACATATGATATCCTTAAGTTGTTATCAAAGTTAAGAGTGGTTAATATTCTTAGTGTAAAGCTTAGAGAAGTTATCGTGTGGGTAGCTAAGAGAGACAAGTGAATATAATATTGTGTATGTAAAATCTGAAGAAGTTTGTCAAATAATACGTGTTTTAAGTTAAAGAGTGATCTTAAATCATACTCATGTTAATCGAATTTAACCAATTGATTAAAAATTGAACGTAATATAGATGAACTGATATAAAAATATTTGTAAAATATCTTTTGTTTCTCCTATTTAAATTTATTAACCAACTTTAAAGTTAGTTTTATTATTTGTGAAAATCTAGTTAATAAACTATCGTCTACTGTTTTAATAGTCTATCTCTCAAATCAGACGATGGGTCTAACTTTTTACAAAATATTGAACTACATGTAATCTATTATTGTGTGTTTTTCAAAAAAAAAAAAGAATCCATTAAGACACAATTCAATCCATATTGCTTTTACAACATGTACTAAATTATTCTCATTCGTCACAATTTCCAACACAAAATATGACAATTACTTGGGTGATTCTGTGAAAAAAAATTAACTTAAAGATAGAAGCATTGTTGTTGTTATTCATGGCATGAACTTCCAAAAACAAAACATCATTCTTAACCAAAGTTAAAATTGAAAAGAAAAAAAACTTAACTTTAAGATAACAAATACCCTTGGCACGGGACAAATTTAAAAAAGAAATCTCAAATTTATGTTCTTACCCTTGCCACAACTCTATTTCAATATAGCACATGCATCATAACATCATATTTTCTTCTACTACTCATCACACACACAACTCAGACATAATAGCCCTTAACCACTATAATTGAGAATTAAAAATCAGTTAAAAGTGAGAAACATGTCACAAAAAGGATTAAGTGATTATTTTGACTTTATCTTAGTATTTTCACCAAGTGAAGTGATTATTTGACCTTATGTTAGCATTCTCACCAACTAAAGGAAAAAATATTGTAACAACTAATTGAAGGAAATAACATAAGACAAAAAATTGTAGAAACTGATTGAAGGTAATTGCACAAGATTGCAAAACTATTGAATTAATCTTATTCATTTTGATTTACTCCAATTATATATATATAATAAAATTACAATTACTAGAAGTTATAAAATATGAATACTAACTGTAAACTGACCATTAATACAATAATAACGGTAGAATAATTTAAGAATAATAAAATCAGAATTAATAATAATAAAATCACAATATCACTCAAATATACATCAAGTATTAAAAAAGAAACATATTTATCGACAGTGAAAAAACATTTTATTTTTGTAGTATAAATTACTCACAATGCTACCTATTTAAACCCCATTGATATTAAGTTAAAATTCACTTAAGAGATTATTTCATAAACACTTAAAAGAGAACTTGTTGAAGTAATTGATTAGTATGAAAATCATGTCTCAAGAAAAGGATACGAGGATATTCGAAGCGAAAGTTTGCAGTTGGAACTTTAATCATTTGTGTGAATCTATTAAGAATCCAATAAATTTGGGTTGGAAACATAAATATTTTATTTTTTTTATTTTTGAAAATATTTATTTATTTAGTGAGTGAGTGAGTTGATGAGCATTTAAAATATATACATAATTGATAAAGCAGAAATGGACAAAATAAAGGGTGGGTAGAGGGATGATAAGAAGAGCATCTATTATCTCGTGTAAATGTTAACTTATCACCCACTTGCACACCAACTTGCATAAACCGACGACAATTCGCTGATTATTCAAACAAACCAACCCATGCTGCACCACATTTCTTTTCTCTTCTCTTTTATTTATATCCCTTTCCATCAAATTAAATAACAACCACTGTGTCTCAACAATACTCAAAATATAATAATACTCTTTATGCTGCAACTTGCATCCCTTTTTTTCTCTTTCTTTAAACTAATTATAATATTTCCATGAACTTGCCTCCAACTAGGCCTGTGTTCATCTTTCAAAACCCCCCAAAAAGTCACAATACAGCTGAATCCAGCTAGATACCTGTCTACTGTTCATTCATTTTTCTTTCTTTCTTTCTTTCTTTATTTCTCTAAATCTAATAACCTTTCTCATTTTGAAGGTATAGAGGAATTGGGACAAGTACTTGCAAAGGTACAAAAGAAAGAAATCACTGGGTCAATTTATGGCACCATAAAATACAACATACGTGATTACTTGATCCAACTTTTTTTGTTTCCAATTTATAGAGTTCAAAATTTACCAGTAACTTGTGGGAAGCATTTATGTTGATACCTTTTTCCGCTTGGTAATTAAATTGTCATTAATGGAAAAAATCATGTACACGTGACAAATGGATCCGTGCACACTTCACCCGAACAAGTCAGAAAGTGAAAGCACGAACGGAACCCATGCTGCAAGTTGCATCGCCCCACAACTAGCCATCGTCACATTCGCCTTAACTTCTGGGAAGGTCATGTCAAAAGCTCTGCATTTCATGTGGAAACTTGCAATTCACATCTCCTCCTCCTCCTAAGTTACACAACCACTACCTTCCAATATCATCAATTCTCAAACAACTACATAGTCGGTGCAATTCTTATCCCCTCCCATCACATTTTTATTATGCATTCTAAGAACCCTAAGCTTCTAACTCTGTAAAATTACCAAAATCACAAACACCTCAATCTATGTGTTTCTTGTCTTAATGTAAGTCATATAAGAAATTGGGAATTGGGAATTGGAAATTGGGTGAGGAGATTACAAACAAAATGTGTAAACTTTTATATTATTCATACTGATTGTAGATTATAAGCTATGAGGACAAGGAAATTAGTACAAAGGGAACAAAGAATACACCAACATTACATAAATCCTTGTTTCATTCTTCACTTTCTCTCGGTAAAGAGGAACAGTAAAATGATCATACAAGGGTAAAATTAAGAGAAACTTGGTGTTTTTCTTAGGTGACAAGCTCACACAACGTTGTGATATTAATCAAAAAGTATACAACAGCTACTTAATGGCTAAATTACAAAAGGAAAAGGAGAAAAGCCGAAAAAAGTGAATGAAGAAAAAAAGGAATACGAACAGTGTTTAAAGTTTGAGGTTTGAAGATCGAAGTCATCGTTGTTGATGATGCAGTTTGGTCGTTCGAGCGAGATTTTCGGCGAATTTGGCGAGGGATTGGAGGTTGCAGCGGAGGATGGTATCGACGAACACGCGCGTGTCGTCGGTGGTGTTGCCGGGAGGGACGTCCACGACGTAGGACTCCACGACGACGGTGCCCGCGGCGGAGCGGGGGTGGAGGGTTGTGACGGAGCGGTAGTTGGAGAGACGGTGATCGCCGCCGACCATGCTGAAGCCAATGACGTGGCGCTCGTCGTCCAGGACGTCGAGGCGCTCGGTGCTGACGGCGGCCGGGAGACCGGAGATCACGCGCACCTCCCGGAGCGTGCCCACATCGCCGTCGCCCAGGATGACGCGGCAGCTCTTCACGAAGTGCTTGTAGGCCTGCGGGTTGTCGAAGCGCCGCACCACGGACCACACGGTGGAGACGGGCGCCGCGATCTCCTGCACAACGGCGGAGCAGCACTGGTGCGGAGACACCGCGTGGATGTGGTGGCGTGCCACCGCGTCGGGGACGGCGGCGGTGGTCGGAGACAGAGAGGGGTTCGGCATTTTTTTGAGGTTTGGAGTGAAGAAGGTTTGTGAGGGAAGAATGGAATGGTTTGGTTTTTCTTTTTTTTTTATTAGAGAGAAGAGAAGGGTTGTTGTTTTGAAGGGAATAGAGAAGTTAAGTTTAAGTTGGAGAACAAAAGAGTTTCAGTTGCTTCTGCAGTTATTGGATTATTATTTATATGCATATCAAAACATTTATCCAACCAACATAATTTTTTACAGAATATTTTTAATTAAATAATTTTACTATTTAATTACTACATTCTATAGGTGATGGAATGATTCTTACTAAAAAATCATGTATAATTTTCATTTTTTAATTTTAAAGTTATATTAATTGAATAGAAATGTGGATATATTATATTTGTGTATGTGAAGTTTCATGAACGAGATAATGTACTCTAGGGAAGATTCAATTTTTTAAAACTTTTTATTGAGTTGGATTTTGTTAAAATATTTTTGAATTATATTTTAGTTCTGGATCATTGGAGAAAAGAATAAAAAATGGTAGGAGATGAAGGGTTGAAAGAAGATGGCGGCTTTGATTGTCAAAGTCTGAAAAGGTTATTGGAGTGATGTGAGATCATATTATAAAATAAATATCATTTTCAATTTCTCAATTCTTCTTCTATGTATTTTTAAACATAATTATGTTTTTCAAAATTTAAGGCAAGGGATGGAGTTTTAGTTCAAGACATGAAGCATCTGTAACCTTAATTTTTTTTTATAGAACTACGGACACAGTCACAATTACCCCCACGCATTTTTTTTCTATTAATTGGTGGTAATAGAAATTTAACATCCATACAAAAAAATTTGGATGAATTAAAATTGAAAAACAAAAATTAACATGTAAAATAAATAAATTAAACAATTTTTTTTTCTTCATCTCTAGTTTAAGTGTTTCTTTTTTTTCAAATTTTTTCTCTTTTTATTGTCTCTTTTCATTGGTAGTTTTGAGATCGGAAATGATGTTCACATTGAGGTTATGATTGATTTGATAGTAGATAAAAAAAATAATGGATTTACTAAATAATATAGTTGCTTGAAATGGAGTGAAGAGAGTGATTGGAAATTGAGCTTATTTTATTTGATGTGAGATTTGGTATGGGGATAAGTGAGAGTATGTTCTCTCTTTCTTCCTATTGTTGTCTTAAAATAAGGAATTAAGATAATAGTGGAGAAGTTAGTTTGCATATAAAAATTGTACATTAATATTAATTTAAAAATTTAAACAATAATTTTATTTTTTAAGTAATTCATATAAAATGACAAAATACTTCATTATTCTAATAAAATGAGATATATTAAATAAGAGTAAAATCAGAAAATATTTTTGTACACCAAAAAATGGTTATAATGGAGAATTTCCTTTATATATAGGTATAAATAAATATATTTTCTTATGTCATTTTATCCTTATCAATTATGTATATTCCCCATTATAATTGCTTTTTGGTGTACACAATTTTTTTTGTTGATTCTACCTTTATTTAATATATCTCATCTTATTAGTACAAATTAACTATTTTGTCATTTCATATGAATTATTTAAAAAATAAAATTATTTCTAATTTTTAAATTGTTTTTTAATTTTTTAAATTAATGTTATGTGATGCAAACTAACTCTCACTCTTCCTTTACTTTCTTATTTTAAGGCAACAACCGCAATAAAGAGATCATACTCTCACCCTCACTCTTTCATTCTCACCCCAAATCAAATAAAATAACATTAGTTTTCAATCACTCTTCACTCCATTTCAAACAACTTTGTTTTTTAGTAAAACCATCGTTCTTTTTTATTTACCTTAACGTGAATATCATCGTACTCTTCGATCCCAAAATCACGAATGGAAGAAAAGAAAAAACTTGAAGAAAAGAAACTCAAATCATAAGAGAAAAAAATATGGATTAATCAAATTATCATTTTTTTATATGTTTTTTGTTTTTCAATTTCGACCTATTCAAAATTAGTTTTATATGTTAAATTTTTATTATCGTAGAGAAGTTGAACAGAATAAGAAAATGGGGATACAGAGGTGTTTTCGCTAGTATTAATAATGAGAATTACTAAATATTTTAATCTAATTAGTTAATTAAAATCTTTCAAATTCTAGATTCCAAATTTAAAATTTTTAACTAACTTTCTGCATATTTCGCAAACACGCCCTTAATTTGATCATTCAAAGCAAATTATTATTCATTAATTGCTAGAGTCTAATATAGGTCGAGTTATTAATAAGGCTTTAAATACCACTTTTGTCTTCTTTCCATTTTTAATTTTTTTTTTTATCGGCGTCTTCTTCTTTCCATCCTCTCCCAGTGGTATTAACATACTCTATTTAAATAAATAAAGATGGTCTAGTTGGATTTGTTTCCAATGTTATTCATATAAAATCTAAAGCAAACCAAGTTCACATGATTTGGGTTAGCATACAATGAGTAACTAGTCTACTATTTATTTATTTTTAGAAAAACAGAATAAAATAATTGCTTGTGTAATAAACACAAAGTGCACCATTTATGAAAGTTCTTCGTAATTGTATCCTTCCAATTTTGCAGCAATTTTTACTATGAACTTAGTTTCTTCGTGACTTTGACTTTTGAAGTTGATGAGGGATTATTTATGCTTATAATCATGTATTAATCACTCATTGTAACTTTAACTTCTTCACACACTTTAGTGCATAAGGTTGAAGTAATATATCCTCTTAATTATTTATCCACAATATCCTACATATCTTTATTTTCTTTAAATAGATTGATTGTTATAATATATTTATGCATAATATTTTATGAAGATTATTGATTACTTAATTCGACAAGTTACTAAGTCAGAAATAATAAATTGTCTTAAAGAATGGATATTGAATCCATACCGAATAGTTCTAAAATCTCAATATATAGTATTCACTAAATATCAAAAGATGTGCGAAAGTTTGATTGAAATGTCTTTGGTTTTATAAATTTACGTGACAAATTAAATGAAAATAAAATAAACGATTAAGATAATTCAATTGAGAAAATTGGGACTGAGATTAATCTTTCTCACTCGTTTGTATTCTTAATGAATAAAAATATATAACATTTTAACTTGATTGACATTAATGCACATATAAAAATCATTCATATCGATTCCTCACATATAAAATTATTAAGATTGTCTCCTAAATATTCCTCACATATTTAAAAAAATATTCTTATCATTACGAACATATGTTATGAAACAATTAACATTTCAAATTTATTCATAGCATTCAAATATACTAAGCATTATTATTTAGGCCAAATACTCAGTAGTACTTTCCAGTCTAATCTAAGGATCAAAATTATGAATAAAGATTTAAGCTTTAAGAATAAAATGATAATATCAATATCAATCAAGAAAAGAATATTATAAATAAATATCACCTTAATACATAAGAGTTTGAACATATTATTCTTGATCCCAAAGGGTAGACTTAGTCACTCATATTGGTCATTACAAACATTGAAATCAAGAAACAAAGATACAAAGTGTTTCTCCTTGATGGTTGCCTCCTTTAGGGTTTCATATCTTTAATTATCCTCCCTCCTCCTTTACGGCTCTGTCTCATGCCCTTTTTTAACCTAATTGATGTAGGTTAAGTGGCATCTCACTCAAGCGAGATTATTGCTTGCTCAAGCGATTTTTACAAGAATAAAAAACATTCACTGGAGCAAACTTGCTTAAGCGAGTTTGAGGGAGTTTGGGCGAGACTTAGGCGAGCATGGGCGAGTCCTTGGCAATTTTAATCCAAAGAGCAAGTTTTGCCTCTGGAATGATCTCGCTTGGGCGAGTCTGGGCAAGTTATGGGCTAGTTTGCTCCACAAAGCAAGTTTGTCTCTAGAGTGATCTTCCTTGGGCGAGTTCTAAGTGAATTTTGAATGCCTCAACTTTGTGTTTCTCCTCGTCTCTAACTTTTCTATTCCTCTTTTAGCCCTTTATCTCCATTTCCCCCCAGATTCTTGAAATTAACACAAACTTGGGAATAAATAGTTCTTATTCATTTCATAATCCAAAAACATGTAAAAAGATTCAAATTTCTAAATTTATGGTTGAATTATAACTTTATCAATAATTAAAATCCATAAGTGCCTATCTTTTGACGTAAAATATCACTAAATTATTGCACTTATCAATCACATAACTCACTATCATTCTCAATTTGGGTAACTATTTCATCGAGAATATCAGGAGAAAACATCTAACAAACTAGGAGAATCATCCTATAAACACCGAGTTTTAAGCAAGAAGGTGAAAATACCTAACACAAAGCAAGGATGATTGAGTTGCAAGTTTACTCTTGAATGTTTTGATTAGGTTTCCTAAAACCTTAATGACCACCTATATTGAAACAATGATGTATTTTTTTGTATTAGTTATTTAGATACTTATTTTTATGAGAAAAAAAGAATAAAATAAATTGACTCATTTGAAGGATGATCCAACTCGTATATAAAAAGCGTTCAACTTTGATGTTACCAAACAGACCACTATTACAAAGTACACAAATACCAACTCCCACTAAGGGGAGAACCCAAGCCCAAAAAGACAATTTGGTTCATACTCCCACCTTGACGGAACCCTAAAAGTTGGAATAAACATGTTCATATTTCAACAAATAATTGTTGAATCCAACGTTTTTAAACCAATACCCTGCGCCTACACATTGGTCATGCAACGTCCCATTTCCCTTCACACTCCTCTAGAACTCGTTATGATATTGTTGTCGTTTCTCATATCCTTCCTCGCCCATCCAAAATGTAATGTCTACTTCATTGCCATCAAAGTAACATGCAACACAAAAAGTACCCTATTCTCCCTTTTAGATAACGTATTAAATGTTAATTATGAATAATTAATTCCTTAGTTGAGTAAGACATATTTATAATGTTCCCAAAAAATTAGAACCCACACATTACATAGCAAGTCATACCAACATCAATAAAGTCAGCATAAGAATGATAACCTGCCTTCACAAAACCAATACACACACAAACATATATAAAACACCCAAATTTACCTCCAACAGGTTGATCTGTGTGTGATAGAGTTTATGCACATAACTGGTTTCGAGCACCAATTTGAGTATGCAAACATTGCATATTTTTCTTTGTTTGATAGCCAAACCTAGGCTTTTAGTTGGGTCATAGTAAAAATTTCGATGGGATCGGGTCTAGCAATGTTAAAATAATAAAATTCCTCTATTTTCAAATTTAAGTTATAACATATCATTTTAGTGTACCATTTGATTGTAAAAAAATATATATCAATATAATTTCAAGAAAATTTAGCATGAAAGAAGTTGAACTAGGACATGCTCATGTTGCAAAAAAAAAAAAGACAAGTTTTTAGTCTTAAATACTTCCATGAAAAAGCAAAAGATTACCAAAGCATTGACTATTAGAATTCTCATTCTCATGTATGCTCTGTAGTTTGTATTCATTTTGATAAAGTTTTTATTTATATTGAATGTATGCTTTATAGTTGTATTCATTTTGATAAAGTTTTTATTTATATTGAATGTATGCTCTATAGTTTGTCTTCATTTTGATATATTTTTTATTTATATTGAGAGTATTAGAGAGATACTTGAGTAATCCTGGCACATAATATTCTGACTATAATGTTTAAATTAGTCTTTATAGTAATTAATTTAGAATCAAAAGTAGTTAGTAGCTAAAACCTTGGTAGCTAATGTTAGATACAAATTTAGAAACTAGTTTATAAACTTTTATTAATAATAAAAACTATTTTAGATACCAATAATTTTTTAATTTATAAAATAGTATCTAACTTAGTGAATATAATAACTAATTATTTTTTGTCTCCAAAATTTCTTTCTATTTAATGATTTTCGTGCAGTGTATATGCATGATGATATGGTATAATAATGTGATAATATGATATTTTTAAATTCATTAGTTCACCCTTGCATGCTTTTTTGTGTGACTATAATAATCGTACCTAGTACGAGAGCAAATGTTGTTTCAATTCAAGTTAAAGCAAACATGCTTTTAATTGATGGTTGCTGCTTCATTTTAACAAAGTTTTGTTGATGTATGTTTTGTAGAACTTTAGGAATGGATGTATATTATATACACATAGTTATATTTATATCTTAATTTTTACTAGTATGATAGCAGTAATTAATCAAGGCGTTGTAGGTTACGTTGAAGACAATAACAAGGAATGTGTACAACACCATTAAGGAATAAACATAATACTAAATGAAAAAGTTTATGTAACTAATGCTTAATTTAGTAAGTGAACAAGGTGAGTGAGTAAATATTATTATTGAAAGAGTGAGATTGACGTTAGTTTCTCAATTGTAGTGTTTTTTTTGGAATAAGCGCCTACCACTAGGTTAGAATATAGCTAATACTCAAAGCACAATTATTTTTACGTTCTATTGGAAATCGAATTGTGACATTGGGTCTCATACCAATTGTTAGATCGAATTTTTAACATTAGATCAAATTTTTTTGTTAACAATTAGAGCACAAATCTTTCTACTTAAAAATGTTAGCAACCTAAGCATCACAATTCATTTGTAACATGATCCACTTAACTTTTGTCATGGGACAATTGATATCACCTCCAACCGTCACAAGTGTAAAAAAAATCTTTTTACATCACAAAATCTACATCTTTTAACATGAAATCACTATGAAAAAAAATATGGTGAGATTTTTATAAATACTATATATGTATTCTACATCAATTAGTCTTCTAATCAATGTAAAAATGAAATACTAGATCGGTTCATTTGCTAGTAAAAAAGAAATAAAATTGCTTATATGTGTCAATAAATTGTTCAATATTATACATAATATTAAATAAAATATATTTAATTATAATAGAGTAGATAATAAAATTATTCATCGTGATATAATATTAAGACATAATATCGATATAAAAAAAATTATACTATAAAAATGCATAACCGATCAAACCAAATACAAAATTTAGTATGGTTTGCTTCAGTTTGAACTTTTTTATCATAAAAAATCAAACACTAAACTATAATATCTGAGCCTTTCTATTAGTTGGAGACTAAAACTAATATATAAAAAATCATGTTTGTTTTTTTGTGTGTCAAAATGAGTGACATAATGCTTTGTTGACATAACTATTATAGTATATCTATCAACTTTCCATTATTAATAAATGTTAAAACTATATTCCTTTCAATGTAATATCTATATTAATATTACAATAAATTTAAAATATTTAAAGTAATTGATACAAATATTTTGTATATTTAGATATGTAACCTTGTTCATTAATAGTATAGTTTTGTTCAATCTTATAATATAAATAATATAATAAAAGATAATTTTATTGAAATTTATTATTAGTTTGATATTAAATGAGTTGTTAATACTAAATAATCTTATAAATGTATAAATTTTATTTAAATAATCAATAAATATGATTAAAATACCATAATCTAATTCGACATCATTCATCCATATTTATTTCTTATATATTAAGCATATGTGACACACTAGATTTGATACAAGTTGTGACGGTTCTTTTATTAATACAAAATAGATCACATTGTAAAGGAAAAATCTTAATAAATTGTATACAGACACACGTGTCCAAGGTATTTTAATCTAACTATTAGATGCACGTATCTAAGGAAATTTTAATATAACTATATAGTGAGCAATATTAAATCTAAGTGAGAGAGATCGTTGAAAATTTATGTTTTCCTTGTCTAATATATATAGACTAATATGGTTACATTTTTTTACAATTATATTATTTATTTAGTGTTGTAATTTAAATGATCAAATTAAGAGAGTTTATTAGACTCCTAAAACGAAAATTGTACGATTTTAATGATTGGATAGCTTAATTGGTGAACTTTAGTATAGCAAAATTATTAGTGTATCTATTTTTTCTCTATCCGAAACCCTAGTTATAGTTCCAAAACATCAAGTTACATAATGTGTACCTATTTTCTCCATCTGAAGAATTACAAAGGTCTCACTAAACAAGTTTAACAAGTGAATTTATTGATCAACTTTAAACAAAACCGCAGCAATATTAATAAATAAAAAATCTTGTTTACCTATGTATAATAATATAAAATTTAATATCTATGAATAATAAATCGATACAATCTAATCAGATTAATTGTAATTATATAACTGAGATATTTATATAGTAATAATTAATTAAATAATAAATATTTTATAATTAATAATATTTTTTATTTATTTATTTTAAATAGTTTTTGAACACTTTTAATGTTAAAAAAATTATAAATACCTATCAATTTCACACAAAATTTATAAATATATATCAATTTTACATAGAGTACTTACTTACTCAATTCTTAAACTTACCTAATGTACTTATAACTTTTCATATTTTTGTTGACTTGAATGTCATTTTTATTTTTATTTTTTTGCAAATGCATCTACATCATCTTCAATAAACTTGATAATCATGTCTTAAAATTATAACTCGGCTTCTTAAATACATTATATCTTTAATAAACTCAATGATCATATCTTGAAATTATAATTAGGCTTCCTAGATACATTATCTTCTTCTTACCAATAAAAAAAAATCATCTTCTTCTTTTTCTTGGATTTTTTTTTCAATAAGAACACTCATATTCATGTACTGTTATATAGAATATATATGTCTACAAATTTTTGGCTTCCATTAAAAAAAAAAGTAAAGAATGTTGAATAAGATTAAAAAAATTAAAAGAATAAAATAAAGTGCGAAAAACTTATTGGCATTACGGAAAAAGACAGATCCGAAATTTCATGAAGTCAGGAAGGCAGGAATAAATGCTATGCAGCCAGAAACATTTATTCAAATGAATTATGATCAACTTGCAGATAGGTCGTAAGCTATGAGATCATACCTAGTTTTTCAAACATAATAAAGGGTTTAGAAAAAAAAAGCAAAAAAAATCATGTATACCAAACATACTCAATTACAAAAGTCATTGTATTTTAATAAGAAGAAAAGATGCAACTCTTTTGTTAATTTTCGAAAATATTAATGTAGTTATAATTCTTGATATCTAATATGAAGAAATGAGAGGTTATATTGTCTAGGGCAAGTGAAATTGGAGTAGAATGAATCAAATCTTTCGATTGTATTTTAATATGAGAATGTTTAGTCCTCAACTTCATTATAGTACTTTTAAAAGTGTTATATTTAAAATATTGTTCACTTTAATATTTTATGTCTATATCATCGTTTTACATAAAAAAAAATTATGTTTTGTTCGAAAACATTTACAATATAATGAGAGTTTATTAAAGTAAACTTTAAGTTTGAATAAATCTTAAAAAATTTATTTATAAGATTTATATATAAAATATTTTTAATTTTAGTGAATGTGATATTTTTTATCTCAATAAAAATTCATCTTTAGTGGATATGATATCTTTAACACACTTGTCACACTGAGATCTGCAAACTTGTGTTTTTTTTTTATCGACAATAAATAATAAATAAAATAAAATAGAATCACTTCAGGGGTGGTTCAACCCTTATACATAAAACGCTAAACCAGTTCCAACTAACGCCTTCCAAAAACCAACCCAACTCTTCTACCCCTTACAAAACCAAGCAAAAAACCTCAAGAAACTAACCTTGTACACTCCAAAGGAGCCAAATACCAATCAGAATAAGAGAACGAAACTAATCGAGAATTTGTTGAGACCCAAGACCAAGCCTTTACCTGTGCCAACGCAAAGACCTCTTTCTTGTCTACCACTCCTCTATTAAAAATTATACGATTCCTGTGGCTCTAAATCTCACTAATCACCCCTACCCAGATCGTATTCCAAACAACCAGGCCCGTCTCCGAAGGTAAGCTCAATCTAAATTGATCAAAGTTGCTCCTTGGATCAATATGAGTCACAAATAGAATTCCTAGCCACTTAAAACATAAACACCAAACTCGCCAAGCAAACGAACAACCAAAGAACAAATGGTTACTCGACTCCTCCTCCTTCCTACACAACACACACCTCAAGCTTTCTAAAAGTACCCCTCTTCTACTAAGATTGACCCTGGTAGCAAGCTTGTTTTCCAACACCCTCCAAGCCAAAACCATTGCAGAAGGAATTGCCTTACTCCTCCACAACTTTCTAAGCTCCTGCAAGGAAACCGCCTCATTATCCTTCATGATAAGGTTGTAAGCAGAGCTAACCGTATATGACTGAGAACCCCCACCCTTCCAAATCCAACTATCAGTCTCTTCAAGAACAACCTCAACCCCAAGCAGGAGCTGACTCAATCGATCCGCCGCCGGCTTCTCCCATTCGAAAAAAGGCATTCTCCAAACAAGTCCCCAAACCCATATCCCATTAGACCAAGACCCAAGTTCCGACAATTTTGCATTTTTGTTAGAGCTAATTGAGAAAAGTCGTGGAAAAACATTCTTCAACGCCTCACCCAACAACCAACTATCCTTCCAGAAACAAATGTCCGTCCCATTCCCAACCTTCCACTCAAAACTATCTTCGAAACATCTCCCCCACCCCTTCGAATACCAAACTTCCTTCAAATTCTTCCACCAAAGAGAACAACTCTTACCATTACTTGCCTCTCCCAGATCTCTCCACCCACCGTACTTAGAAAAAATGATGTCCTTCCAAAGACCTACCTCAACCGAGCCCAACCTCCA
>Ga0123342_1003048_pt1 | contig 27295 bp, 14 predicted proteins | sample Turbeawhitnodule_FD_89960 | JGI IMG/M metagenome (GOLD analysis project Ga0123342, IMG submission 89960) | Root nodule microbial communities of legume samples collected from Mexico - Turtle bean Mexico white nodule | ecosystem: Host-associated > Plants > Roots > Nodule | place: Mexico: Nepantla...
AAAAAAAAAATTAAAAAAATAAATAAATAAAAAAAATTAAAAAAAAAAGTTAAAAATTATTTAAGAAACCAAAAAAAAAATAACAAAAAAAAAAAAAAAAAAAATGCACTAAGCATCCATTAAAAAAAAAAAAAAAAAAAACCAACATTGATTATTGTTTGATTGTCCAAACAAAACAAAGGCAGAATCATATAGGAAAGCAACATCACATAATTAGTCTTTAATTATAAATTAGTGATTAATTTAAAATTTAAAATACTTAGTAGTTACAATCTTACTAAATGTCAATTAAAAAACTATTTTATAAAATTTTGTTAATATAATAAAAATTACTTTAGATACCAATAATTTTTTTAATTTATAAAATAATATCTAATTTAATTAATATAATAAATAATTATTTTTTATTTCTAAAATTATTTATTATTTAATAATTTTTTTAGTGGTAATTGCTGCAGAAATCTTAGTCATGTATGCTTTTTTTTCACCATTTTCTCTTGTCCTTTTCTCCTCCTTGTTTTTTTTTTTTTTCAATATAGGTTTTAGTTTTGACTTTTATAGTTCATACAGAAGAAAAAAACACTCCATTTTGGAATGCATTAAACTTCACATAAATTGAAATAAATAGAACTGATTTCCCACCAAACAAGCAATTGGGTGTCTCTTTAGTCTTACCTCTCACCAAATCATAACGAGTAGTCAGCCACATTGCTGTAATTTGCTTGCTTTCAAATAAGGATTTATGAAAAGTTAATTAAGAGCAATGAGTTTAGCTGCAGTCTACCGCGGAAAGAGCAGTATTAATTTAAGATTTAGCTGAGATATGATTTATGACCATAGATAATATATGTATAAAACACATTTAATGTATAATTAAACAATTTGAAAATATGTTAGTCATGCTCTACTGATTTTTTTTTAATTAGATTTTTTTCTTTTATTTTTGAAAGGTGTAGCATCATGAGTCCAGTCTCATATTGTGAGAATAAACAATGAAGATGCATTGTTGAGCACGCAGATCAAATTTTTGCTTAGGTAAAATAACATTTGCGTAACAGAAACAACCAAAAGTTTTTAGGTGAAAAAATGAAGGTGGGATTATATACCATCTCAAAAGGTGATTTATTTGTTAGTAAAGGTGATGACAAATGATTAATGATATATGTGGCGGTTAAAACACATTCCTCCCAAAATTCTAATGGTAAATGAGACTGAAATAGGAGGGCTCGTGTTGTGTTTAAAAGGTGACTATTTTTGCGTTCTACGTTCTACTACTTCATTTTGTTGAGGAATGTAGACGCAAGTGCGTTGACATTCAATACCGAGAAAAAAATTACGCATTGAAATAAATTTCAATCCCTTGTCAACGCGGATGGGTTTTAATAGATGCCTGAAATTCATTTTGTGCAAATGTAATGAATGATTACAAGAGATGTTGGGTTTCAGGCTTGACTCATAAGAAATAGCCAACTACATCTAGTATAGTCATCGACTATAGTGAGAAAAAAACGTTTTCCAAAATAAGTTGGGGTTTTATAAGGACCCAAATGTCACAATACAATAGATTAAATGGAGAATGAGATTTTATTATGCTTAGAGGGAATGGTAGCCTTGTCTGTTTAGCTTTGAGATAAATACTACAATTATTATGAATGGGAATAAGATTTTTACTAATAGGTAGTAATGTAGTATAAGCCTGCGTGTTGTTTACCCGAGCCAATCATCCTCCCCGTAGCCATGTCCTGCAAAACGCAAACATTTGGAAAAACAACGACAGAACAATTTAGTGAACTGGTTATTTTACAAGCGGACATGAGATTTAAATTAAAAGAAAAACGCATAGAACATCTTTGAGACTGATATTGTCATTGAATTTAATCATGATTGTAGATGAGATGGCCGCAGTTGAGGTCGTGGGCAGATTAACATTTGGAATAAATGATTATGAAGTGTGTGTGAAAAATTGTGAATCAGAGGCAATGTGATTGGTTGCTCTGCTATCCAAAATCCATGATTTCGTAGAAGCAGAATTAATAGACGAGTTATGGGCAAATAGACCTGCAACATTTACAAACGCGTCACTTTTATCATTATTGTTGAGCGAGTAAACAACCTTTGTCAATTGCTGAATTTGCTCAACCTTGTACCTGGTTTCCATCGGACTCGTTGCTGGTGTCTTCTTTGCTAGACAAGATCTCTTATTTAACGGATAAAAATGAAGAGATTGTCATAGCACCAAGATCGGTGTTATGATATCATATAAGAAAATGGTATATAAGAAGATGGTAAGAAAAATGTATATTTCTTGTGTGTTTACATCACTCCATGTATAGAAAATATATACAAAATGTATGAAAACTTTCTCTCAAAATTACAAGCTAATTATGTGGTGGTGATCGGTGATCAGTCAGTGATCCACTAATCATGAGATTCTATCATTATTAAATTAATTGCGTATAATTACATATAATTACGTAAAATTTGATAATCATTATTTCCTTAATATCAAATCAAATCAATTCAGTTAATAACAAATTGAGTTTAGCCTATTAACTGACTATACCAATATGCCGAGGGAGCGAGAAGCCAAAAAAACGATACATAAATGCAATAAATAAAATTAATTAAAGTAAAAATTAATTAAATAAGAAAAGATAAATTAAAGTTTTAATTTGTAGTGACAAACCCAATAAACCCATTAATAAATAGATAGAACATTTAATTTATTAGTTAAATTTTAAGTGAATGATTAAAAAAAAATACTTAACTTAAGTTTTGGAGAATTTATGTAATTACCGTATCCTATATCGAGTCGCCAAAAGATAATTTAAGAAATATGAGTGATTGAGAAAAGAAGTTAATGGAAAAATAAAATAAATAAGAGTTAAACAGAGAATAAAGACGTTCTCCCCTATAATTTGTGTAAATACCGTTTGCAAGCAGAAAATATATTTTCAAGATTTTAAGATCGTATTTCTTTAACATTTTCAAATAATAAATTTTGAGTAATTGTATCATATACTTTTTACTTAAAAAATTTAGAACATGATCTAATAAAAAAAAAGTGGATACACAAATATAACGTGACCTATGTATTTGTTAATGAGCTGATAAAAAAACTGTGAATTTATATATGACGTTAATATGTGACATATTTTTATTTTTAAAAATTAATATTATTTATTTATTCTAAAATAAATATTTAAAGCTAAAAAAAGTGATTTAAAAAACGAGGTTTGTGTAAAAATATAATCAGAAGATTTATAAATTTGTAATTTTTTAATTTTTTATCATTAATGGAGCAGTTTAAACAAATTTTTTATTATAAAAGTAAGTGAACATATATTTCGAAAAGCATAAATGGAATATAAACGTCGTATTTATATTTCTAGAGTACAACAACAAAAAGGTATTTTAGTGACAATACTTTTTGTCCTTAAATAACTTAAATTATATGTTAATATTTTATCATTTTATTTCACATTGATATATTTATTAGAATATATTTATAAAATGGGATTAATTACATGGTTTTTTACAAAGAATAAATAAAACCAAATAACAGTATTCCAACTCTTATACCGTACAAACTCAAGAGTTGAATTAATTATAAATTTTAATGCAAATTTCATGAAATTTCTAAAATAATTACAAATATGAAAGTAATCCTACCTAATATGAAATATGAATAAATACAAGGAGTTTAGGATGATTACATTGATTATTTATTATGATGAGAACATCAAGTAGTAAAGAGTTTATGTCTAAATTTGAGATGAATAGAATCGCTAGCACTCATTAGTAAAAAATATATATTTATTATATCTAAAAAACAAATTCTTTTAAAATATTTAAAAGTTTTCAATAATCTATCGTACTATTAAATTAATTATATTTTTTTATATTATAATGATATATATACCTGTGTTACTAATCCTATCAAAGTAATAGAAAAATAATAATTAAAAGTATTTAGTATATCTAAAATACTGAAATCATTTAAAGCATTTAAAGGTATTTATAGTATTTTCTCCTCATAATATTCATCACTCATTAAATGAAAAGCTATTTTTATATTTAAAATATATTAAATATTATATTACCACTCCCATAAAGGCTTTATTTATAGATCATTAAAAACTAATAAATAATACAAACTTAAATTCACTTTTGTTTCATATAAATTTGTAAATGTGTAATTTTTTTTTTCATAAAAATTGAATCACACATGTAATCTTTTAGTTCTTTAAAATTAAACAGTTTTAATCTGTCCATAAATATCTTTTAATTATTAAAAATGTAAAAATATATGTAAATATAACATAATAAAAAATTAATGTTAAAATTTACTGTTAATATCTTAAATAAATAAGTATTGACAAAATTATTACTAATAAGCATCTAACATTTTTATTAGTATTAAATGTACATGCTAATATAGTACTATTCATTACTTTGTTTAATTAAAGAAAACATTAAGTGTACTATGGCAAGTATTATTAAAATGTCTATTTGTACTTGTAATAATAATAATAGTAATATAATAAATACTTTTGAGTAAAAAAAGCCGGCTTCAATTCTTGTTAAATAAAATGATCTTGAATGAATAAACTTAATAAAAAAATAAAAAAACGTTGAGATCGTTAGAATGATGAAATTGTGTTAAGAGACAATGGATATAGAATGAGTGGGTCACACAATTATTCTTTCCAGATGTGTCTCACGCATAAGGCTTATTCTTCTTTATTCTCAAATTGGATTCACATAAATCAGTGATCCAAACAAACGCCATAATTTCACCTTCAGATTCCAAACCCCACATTTGTTGTCCAAGACAACATATAGGGACACATGCAACCAATCCCTCCTTAAGTTAAATGCAAATTTGTCTGTTTACCAATGAAAATGACCTTTTTCCCTCTCAAATATTTATCATCAATGAAGGGGCCTTATCCTAGTCCCAACAATAAACTCAAATAACTATTTTCTTTTACAATTTTTTAAATTTTTATCCACCAACAACATTTTTACATGTTACACTTAGTCGTTTCAATTTTTATCTTTACATTTAATTAGTTAAAGTTTAGTACTTTTAAAATTATCAAAAACTAAAACTAATGTGTATCTAACTATATAATTTATTTATCATATTTCGGTATAGTCAAAATACAGTCTCATATTGTTTAGGAGTTAAGGTCAATAACAGTTTAAATATTCTTTTCTCTTTTAATCTATTAAGATTTTTTTAAGAACAAAATCCTGACACAACACCGAACTTTAAAGCGGACAATATCTCATAAGAGACTATTGTTCTAGTACAACCAAAATATAGTCTCATATCGTTTAAGAGTCGAGGTCAATGACAGTTTAAATACACCTTCCTCCCTTAACCCACCATCATAAACATTAAACATAATTTATATGTTAAAAATCTGTATTTATTTCTATTTTAATTTATTATATAATTTAAATGTGAAAAGTATTATTTATCAAGTATTTCAGTTATGTAATGCCTTTTTTTTTTTTTAAGTGAAGGGGTTTACATAGCCTTGCTTTTTAGATGGTTAGAATGAAGCTTTTTGTATGGGAGGTGTGTCTAAAAAGTTTATCTATTTAGGCACTACAACAAAATCATCAAATACAAACCAATTTTTATATATCAAAATAATTAGTTGCAATAATAACTAAATTAGATACTATTTTAGAAACTAAAAAAAAAAATTGATTTCTAAATTAGTTTCTATTATTATTAAATAGTTTCTAAATTGGTATCTATTAGCTACCAATGTTTTAACTACCAATTATATAGTTTCTAAATTTGGTAGCAAAAACGTTGGTTGTTAATTAGTTACCAATTTAGAAACCATTTAACAATAATAGAAACTAATTTAGAAACCCAAAATTTTTTTAAGTCTCTAAAATAGTTTATAATTTAGTCACTATAGCAACTAATTATTTTTTATCTTTAAAATTTGGTTTAACTAATTATTTTTTATCTCTAAAAATTTGTTTCTATTTCATATTTTGGTTACAGTTATCTTTAAAGTAAAATCAAATTATTTTATTTTAAAATCTTATTCAATATAAATGTACTATGACTTAACTAGTGCATTTCATATGTTGGGAGAAATGAAATATGGGAAAGAAAGAGAAGGAAGAGGAGGGAGAGAGAAAGTTAGTTTTCTCTCTTCTTTATCTTTTTATACTGAAGGAGAGTCTTACATGGTAAACAATATTGGCTGAGGTAAAATTTTGTCTTTAAATATTAAATGCAATCCACTACTTAATACGATTTTCTGTCAGTTTATTCATTTATAAATAATATCAAATAAGTACATTCTCATAATTTTTTTTTTTAACCCTTTAATCAGTGTCTGGATCATTTTAATTAATATAAAAAAACTTAGTTTATCATAACTAAGGCAAAAGTTTAAATTTCAAAATTCATGTCGGTGGTTAAATAGTTGTAATTAAAATTAAGCATTTTGTCCTGGGAACCAGCCACCGTGTATATAACAAGACCAAAAAAAACAAAAATCATTTTTGACTAAAATGGATGGTATTAATACATTTCACCAACTTGTTATCTAATTGTCCCATTCAAATATGGAAAACTCATCATTTTGGTTCGTTTGAATTGATATCATATATATACTTTTACTTTAATCAAAACATCAAACTTACGTTTATTAAAAGTACACTCTTACCTTTTTCTTTCATAAGAATCGCCTATGCAGCTGTGGTAACTTAGTTTGAACAACCATGTGCTGTTATTTATATTATTATACTTATTATTATTAATAATAATAATAATAATAATAATAATAATAATAATAATAATAATAATAATAATAATAATAATGTGTATTGTTATGTATTTCCTATGGATTATCAGTTAATGATGACTATGATATGACTTCACGATTTATATCTACTTTTTAAAGTAAATTTATCTCATCGCATCTTAGATTCTCTGCAGTAAACTCATCATCTTATGCGAGTCTTATGTAGGAATAAATCGCTTAGGAAAGAATAGAATAAGTAAGTATGATAAAACCTTCTAAATTTATTTTTATTCTTATAAATGTTATATATTTATTTAATTAATAAATTAAATTCAAATTAAAATTCTACATACTATCATTGTAATAAATGTTAGGTAATTTTTTTTTATAATTTTAGTTAAATGTGGTTAAGATTTCTATACTTTTAATATTATCCATAAACCTTAAAACATGTGTATTAGGTTTGTTCTCTATAAGAATTTATTATATTTTTTTAAGTTGTAAAGGACTGAGAACTAAATTAATTAATAGGAAAGTCTGCATTAATTTGTCTATATTTGTATCACACGATTTGTTACATTTTACAATTCTGTTTTAATTGAAAGATTGTGGTAAATAATATTTTTATACTGTAGAAGTTATCCTATTTACCTATATCTAGGTATCTGTAATTGGATAATTAACAAGGTAAAAGTGATTTATTTTATCAACAAATTAACTTATAACTGTTCATGATTGTTCATGATTGAGCAGGGTAACCATGAAATATTGAGAGCTAATGAGGAGAGATTAGATAAAATAGTGGTAGGAGAGAGAGAGAGAGAAGCGTGAGAAAAAAGACAGAAAGATATAAAGGAAGTGGGGGGAGTTGAAATAAATGAGAACACATGCAGGCAGGGGTTTAGAAGTCTTAAAGGAGAAGATAGAGTCAAAAAAAGGCAAAACAGGAATTGGATGAATGCGAAGTATGCAGGAAGTATTAGTTGTCTTGTTTTGGTGAGTTGCACTTTGGCAGAATCGTAGTCCAACTTCCCAAAACCACAATCAATAAATAAAGTCATGCATTAATGTCCTTCCTTATACGTAGCGTTCAAACACAGCCTTAGGTTTGAGGTGGAGACTTCATCCGTAACCCTTTTTCAATTACAACTCATCGCTGGTCTTTCTTCCTTTCATATTTGGTTTCTTGGTTGGTTTGGTTTGGTTGGCCTTTTCTTTTCAAACATGAAACACAAATTTGATATTGACGCATACACATAACGGTATACCTAGCTAGGAACATACATTCTTTACCATCAACTTTCTTTTTTAATCCATATAGCCAAATAAATAAAAAGACATTCATTTCTGTTGTCGGTAAGGCCTGTCTGTTTGGTACTACATCCTCTGTTTCTACGCTACCAATAATAATTGCCACCATTCTTCCTTCATCAACTAATAGCCACCATGGTTAGTAAGTAGCAAATCAGTATTAGATAAACATTTGTGTCACTATGTGCCCAAACATGTGTCATAGATATGATGGGATGCTGTGCATGCCACTGCCCCCATCTTTCTATTCTGTACTTCTCTATTCCTTCCTTTCTACCACCTCTCACCTCTCACTGCTATTATCATTATTCACCGAATCTGCATTCAAATTTTTCTTTTTTCTCATTTACATTTTAATCTTTATGCAAATTCTTCCTTCTTCTACCTTTTGCATCATACAAATTTACCTCTTCATCTCTGCACGTATGCAATGGTCCTATTCCAAAAGCTAAAATGGTGCTTAACATTGGCTTCATGTCGACAAGACAAGTGTCATAACATAATGCTTTAACAACTTCATATTTAACTCTCTGGAGCTGTTGTTATAGTATTTGATGTAAAAATAAAAATGTAGGAGTTAAATTAAAAAAAAATTGTGAATAAAGAGTAAATTATGATTGATTGGAAAAAAAAAGGGTTGAAGGGTCACGTGGACGTAGTATGTGGTGGTGGTGTGAGGCGGAATCAGGTGTTATTTTCAGAGTTGTATGTGAGAACAGGCGGAAACTACAGATGCCGCTCCCTTCAAATCAATCATCATTCACCAACTTGGTGTGGGTGGATTCCTTATACTTTATTTATTCTTTACTTTAGCTACCCCTTCTCACCTTAAATTTCAATAATACAAAATAATATATTCTTTAACAAATAAGAAGTTTCTTCAAAACAAAATTATAATTATTTGATTTAGTAAGAATTAAAATAATATTGTATTCAGAATTTTTAATTAATTTTTTTAAATTCCTTGATCATTTGTGTTCTTTTAGTTTTTTACTAATTAACCAGTTTTTATGCCGAGTTAATTTTTTATTCAAATTGATCAACATTAAGCAGGTTCACCAAAAAAAGTATTTTCTTTATCCAAATAGATTGAAAAATTCACTGATTTTCTGATTGAAACAGTTAGTCGGGTACAACTCTTACAAGATATAAATAAACAAAAATAAAAGAAATACAACAAATAACAATAAGTTATATACTTTAAAATGTGTATAATTTAAATAAGTTCTTAAAAGTAGATTCCATTTCCTTCCGTCGACTTAGACTACTAACAAATTTCTCCTGTCATCTTGTGCATTAGGTTAGTCCATTTTACCATTCTACAACTCCAACAGAACCAATAGTATAATAACTGGTTAACTAAATAATTCCTAGTAGTATTGCATATTATTTATTACAATTAAAGAATATAAAATTTGACAAGAAAGAAAGGGGGAAAACAGGAATTAATGCTCCCTTTATTAATATAATATAATGATAATTCTCAGTTTAATTAATAAATATACCTATTCTTACAAAAGAAAAAAAAACAATATAAAGTTTATAACGCAAAAATTAATTAATCTTTATCTAAGGGAAAAAAATTTGACACCCCCGACAAGCCTTGTAACGGTTTTTTCTTGGTTCTACTAAGTACCTTTGACTTTTCCTTGCCAAAGTTTGTATTTACATTTCTACCACCAACAAAAACGGATATCTCCATTAACCACTGTTTGAATAATACTATTCCGCCACAACTCTCACCGTAGCAGGTAGCCACTCTTGGGAGCCCCGGCGATCGGAATAGCCATCATCTTCGAGCCTAAATAGCATAGAAGAAGACTCGTGGTCATGGGTACTTGAATTCAAATTCTTTTTCAGTTGGTGGAAACCTGGAACCAACACCTTGTCCATCCATTCATCAATGGTGGTTTGGCCTAACCACACTCCGCTGGTGATCTTGTCAAGAGCATCTTCCTGCACTTCAATTGACACCCCATTCCCGACAACTGAGGAGAACCTTTTCGTGATGGATGTCGAGAAATTTCTGCGAATGAGATCGAAGTTCAAGGGCTTGAAGACAATGGCGTCATCAACAGAATCCAAAAGCTCGCGTGGTATTGTTGAGAGAGACCCTCCTCCATTGTGATTGTTGTCTTCGTGTTCAACTGTGAAATCACTTGAATTGAGTGACCCATCTCCTCTGTCATCCTCTGCAGCATCAGCAGCTTCATTAAGATCAAACGATAGACCGGAATTAACCTCCTTTCGGGGCTTCAATGACCTGTCTTCGTCAGATAGCCAGCTGGGTCTTCGTTTTGATGCTCTCTTACCCACTGATATACGTAGTTGCCACCCTCCCTTTGCTAAATTTTCAAGCTTTTCTTCGTTCAGTGGAGACCCATTGGAGAGGTACCTGAGGTCCTCAGGCAACCCATTTGCAGTGAGGATAAGCATGACATTCCCGAGACTGACTTCACGGCCGTGAGAATCCGGGAACCGACCTTGTTCCATGGCTCTTCTTATGCTCCCGCGAAGAAGGATGTTGGCTTCATCAATGTCCTCAAGCACGATTACAGAAAGTGGGTTCCTTCTGATGGCCTCCGCTATTCGATCGAGTGCTGTTTTTCCACGGAGATGAGGGGCATCAGAGTCTCCTCCATCCCCACGGCGTTGAGCCAGAGGTATTATTATTGGGTTGGACCCAGATACCAGCTCAGAAAGAACTGCTGCCATTTTCTTCTTGCCAATTCTGTCAGGACCCACAAACAATAACCACGTGTCACCTTTGGAGCGTCTTTTTCCATTGCCCAGTTTGCACTGGGTCACAGTGGTGGCCACGGCTGATGCTGCATCCTGCTGCCACCAGACTTTTTCTGTCAGGCCTTTCAGGAGCTTCTTGAAAGAGTCCGCATCAAGTAGCTTTTTGCTCTGTAATTCATCGAACTTGTCTTGTGACTCAGAAGAGAGGCAACTCAAAAAATCATTGATGCCTTCTTTCTGTGTTTCTTCTGGGGTGGCATCAGCTGGCTTTGTTTGCCCAAGGATCAGGTCGGTCCTTACCGGACTTTGCTGCGGGCTCACTGCACGCTCTGGTGTGTGGATTGGCACTGGGTGTGAGCTCAATTGTAAAGAGGTTCCGAGATTTTTATTGAAAGGTATTTTGGGTTGGAATTGGCGTGCCAGCAAGTTCATATTGTATAGGCCAGTCATTGACAAAGGAGTAGGAACAAGTCTCTCTGTGCCCACATTTAGCTGATGAAATTTAGGATGTAAACTCAAGCAGGCGTCATGCCATTTCTTCTGTATTTCTTGAGTCCTTTTCTTCACATTCACTTCTTGGCTATTACTCTATTTAAAATAAAAAGGAATACAACGGTTAGAAGACATGTACTATTTTCTACGAAACCCACCAAATAACCAATGTAATTGTTTTTGTCAAATTCACCTGAGCCTGATCCATTACTTTGCCGTTATCATTATTAGTTTTAGCATTCTGTAACCACTGGGGAAGGGACGGTTTAGCTGCCTCTGATTTGAGTTCAGTATCTGATTTCTCAGTTTCTTTCAACATTTCTGCCACTTCTCGTTCGCTGCTCTGCATACATTGCGGGCAACAAATTGTTACGGCAGCAGGATCTACGTTCTCAGAGGCACGCCTCAGTGGAGTGATCGGTGTAGTAGACAAGGTCTTTAACGGTGACAAAGACTCGAGAGAAGTTCCAAGAATACCATTGGTCCCAAGCCTGGTTTACAAGTAAAACGGTCAACACCACAAGGTAATAGCAAATGCAGGGAACAGAATAACCATGTTCCAGATCACAGCCTAATCAAGCTAACAGTGCTAAGGTAGACAAAAAGCTAAAAATCCTCCTGTCTTATATTACTGTCAACAGAAAAAGAAACATCACACGTTCTACATTCAAAATGTCATACAAGGGAGTTCAAGCAAGACACTGGTAAAACAAAATCGAAAAGAGAACAGAAATCAAACAGAGTTAACATAACAGACAAGATTCATTCACCAACTGCAATCCCAAGTTTAACCGATTCCATGAAAGAAAACTCGTTAACTCCATTCCATCAAACACGAAAAACTAATCTTAATTATTTATTCTGATCTTGCAACAGAATAATCAGGGAAATCAGATTTTGGCAAGACTAAAATAAAAAAGGATGGAATTGGATGAAGGTCCTTTTGTGATCAAAAGATGATATGCATTATTAAATTGATGGAAGCAGAAAAACAAATACCTGGGGAAGATCCCGGGGAGAGGGGCTCTGGTGGTAATTGGCACGGCCTGAAGATCCCAATCATTTTCCATGGTAGGATGATAAACCTGACACCTCAAGTAAGTCTCACAAGTAGCAGTACCTAACAACCAAAGCCTACCAACGCCACTTTCACCGAACTTGCTCACCAACCTCCCCATCTCCGCCACCGCTGCACGCCCGGCCTCTGCGAGCGTGAGTTGCTGCATGTTACCCAAACCACCACCAACGGCGAACCCAGCAGGCTGCTCCACCAGCCACTTCAAGTCACCCAAGTCAAAGAAAACCCCTCCAGACCCAGAATTCCCAATCCTCGTCTCAATCAAATCCCCCAACTCCTTCAATCTCGCAGGTATCTGTGCCTTATCAGAAGGAAGCTCCTTCTCCAAATGAATCACGTGAGCATTCGCGAAAGCCCCATCTCCCAATTCCCTGTTCTCAATCTTCTTTATCACCTCCTTGATAGCAGCCTCGGGCTCCGATTCCCCAACCAAGATCGGGTTCCTCTTCTTCGACCTCAGTAATATGTCCACAATTCGTTTCGCATCATCACCCCTGTGATGCGCAGCACTCCCCTGCTGCTGCTGTTGCTGCTGCAGACGCGGGTTCAGATACAAATTCCGGCCGGTGGCGGAATTCGCCGGAGCAACCGAGCTAGGACGGAATCCCAATCCTGAATTAACGGTGGAGGGGACGGCGTTAAGGGACTGTTCGATGGTGGCTTTAACGGCGGGGCTGGAGAAACTGGCTTCGCGCATGACCCTACTCACGCTGGGGTCGTCAAGAATGGATATGATTAACTGTTCGAGCTCCACTTTGACGGCGAGGAGAGGTTGCTGCTGCTGCTCCGGGTAGCCGCGACGCTGGTGGGCCTGAGCCCGCTTGAGGGCCGCCATCAAGGCATTGGAGATTGGCGGCTCCATGGAAGAACCGGTGTTCTGCGAAGTAGGCAATCGCTCCAGAGCCACGCTGAAACATAGCTCCAGCGCCCTGCACTGAAGGGGGTGAGAGGAATTGGGGTGCGATTTTATGCAGGCCTGGCGGAGGAAGCCGGAGGGGGAGGCGAGCAGCGTCGCCGCCACGTGGAGCGGCGTGGTCTGGCCGTGGTTACGGCGGCCGGCCTCCGCGATTGAGTGATTGAGTACGCTGGCCGCCTCCGGCGTTAGGGTTTGCTGGATGGTGCTTAGTCCGGCTCTCATTTCACGAGTGGAATTGAATTCTGTAGTGTTGGCGAGGCTCCAGCGAAAACAAAAGTGGGGGCGATTTGGTTTGGTTTGGTTTGGCTTGCTTAGGTTGAGATTGGATTGGATTGAATTGAATTGGGAGGAAGAAGAGTGTCGGAGGAGGAGGAGAGAAGGAAGAAATGGAGAATGGATGTGAATGGTATCGGAGGGATACACTTGGTTTGCTTGACTTTATGGGAGGAGAAAAAGGAGAGTAATGTGTGTGAAACTTACACTTTGGCTTCTAAGCCTATTCAGCCCTCACCCTGAGCAGAGGGAGAAAACCAAATTAGTGAATTAGTGTGTGGCTAGATAAGATAAGAACACTTCAATATAGACAAATTCACATTTTCAAGGGTGCAAGGAACAACTGTATGGCCAGCCAAAACAATCAAACACAAGCTTTTTACAAACACAAACAAAATCAACACTCTAATACAACACCCACCCCTACTAGCTACCCTGCTTTCTCTCTCTCTCTCTCTCTCTCACTCTCTCTCTCACTCACTCACTTTCTATCCTCCGCTAAAAAGGCTCTTTAGAATTCGGAATTCAACGCCAAAAGTAAATATCAGATCCCCTCCCTTACCTTTCCCCCTTCACAACATCCCCCATTCTCTTCTCTCTCCTCTCATCATTCTATCTCCCTCCATCTCAAACAATAACCAATCTGTCCCCAGGAATAAATTTTTCAACCTACATACATACATACACATACATGCATGCGTCAGGGGCGGTGAATATAAAGCTAATTCCTTTTTCATCAACTAACCAAACTTAGCTAGCTACTTAATCTCTGCGTATAGGAATATTATTTTATTCTAATTATCCCTGCACTACAGACCAACAAGGTAAAGCAGAGAAAAACAAATTCAAAAATAAATAAATAAATAAAAGATGGTTTCTTTATTGTGGGAAGAGAAAGACACGGAAGTAGAGAGAATTTCTAGTAAACGGAGAATTGATGGATGGATGGATGAAAGTAGTACTATCGGTTGCAAGGATTTCTGGAAAAAAATGCTTTCTGGACAGACCAATCTGCTCTCCTTTTTGTGTCATCTTTTTCCTCTCTTTATTTTATTATTATCCTTATTAGTTTATTCATTTAACACTTGCCTTTCAATATTTGTTGTCTGCAATTTTTTATAATTGAATTTAAAGGCTAATTTGTCTGGACTCAACAGATTAGTTATTCTTTGATGGAGGAAGCCAAAACACCTTTTTTGCACAACAGAGTGATATGAATATTATATTGTCCATTACCTAATATATTTGATATTAAGAAGTGTTTAGAGATAGATGGTATTTTTTTATTGAGAAGTGAGATTATTATTTAATAAGCTGATTTCCATAGTAAAATATGTATTATAATAGACAGCCGTGTCTGGTAAAACAATACTACTACTCATTGGATAGAGAAATGTAAAAACTAAAAAGAAAGATGATGATGGGAGAGAGATAGTGAGGAGTGAGGTCTTGGGAGTTTGGATTGACTGCCTTTTTAGTTTTTATCTCTCTTTTTCTCTCTCATTGCTTTTGTTTTGTTCCTAGTTTGTTAAAACTATAACAAAAGAGATTAAGTGTATGCATGAGTCCCACGCATGAAATGGAAGGTTGATGACACGACCCAAGACACATTGGACATCTGTCGTTAGTGGGGCCCTTACGCGCCTAGGAAATGTGATAGTAACTGCTGCTGTCTCAATCCTCAATTTTGCCTTTCAACCAATTTTCTGCTTTTCACACGCAACACCTACAAAAGGTATCTCCCCACTTTCACCTTTTTCATACTTAAATTACTCTCTCTCTCTCCCTCTCTTTCTCTTACTTTATCTCAAGTCCAAGGGTACGTGATCGTTTGGCAAGTTACCATTACCGCATCAAAACACACCCACCTATTTCTTAAGCTAATCCTAATTAATTAATACACCCTATTATTTTAAACTTCTCTCATCACTTACTACTAACAACTCACTACTCATCACTAATCCTATATCTTTTTATAAGGAATTTCTTTAACTATTTATTATTTTAAATCAACTCTTAATTAATACTTTTAAATTCTAATACTTTATAAATAATCAACTCTGAGAATCTTAGTCAAATGCACAAATTAAAATTATTCCGCATTACTTTTCTCCTTCATTGGGTAACTGCACAGATTTAAAGAATTAACTCTTTTTTTTTTCAAATGTACAGCCCGTTAATGAAAGAGTACAAGCCATTTAAGTGATATTAATAGGAGTTTTCCTCTTGTCATGTGGCTCAGATTCAATAAACTCTACTTCGGAATCACGTTGTTGCATGAATTATGTAGCTTTGGTGATGGATGGACCATATATACATAATCACTTGGAATCTAACTTACCATGTAAATAATACCATATGAGTTTCGATTTCAACTTAATAAAACAATGAATCTGGACCCTTGCCTGCGGTTTTATTAATCCACCATGTTTAACAAAACACAACTTTTGATTAATTGCTTCCGTTGTAGTCATTAAAAGTAAAAGGTACTTTCTTTCTGACTCTTTCTATGCACATTTATTTTATTCAAGCAAATGATGTACTATATACAAGACTGTTTATTTTATTTTATTTTATCTTATATTAATTATCTTTGGATTAAAAGGCAAGAATCTTAAAAAAACTGTAAACAAATTAAATATTAAAGTATTTTGGTAAATTTGAATTAATTATTACTGGTGTGAATTAGTGGTGAATTGTGAAAATAAAAGAGGAAGAGGAAGAGCACATTAAATGCATTGAAAATGGTTGAGGCCTAACCTTCCCAGGCCACAGCCGCCCAATAATATCTGGCATTAAATTCAGTGGACAAATTCAACTTGGTTTTATATGGACCGACCTTCATTCAATCCGATAAATAACAATCTTCTTTAAAGAAGAAAACGACCTCGTATAACACCTTTCTACATACCAACTTCCAAAATCTAAAACAAAATACCATAACTATTACTTCTATCATTCACTCCTACATAAATAATTGCTCACTTTAATAAATAAATAAAATAATACATTTCCTCTTATTTCAAAATAACCGTTGTTTAATATTCCATATAATAATCAAGGGAATAATTAAAAACTTTCAGTTTTTATAAAGCAAATCACTCTTTTAACCTTCCCATGTATTTTACTTAATGGAGATGTCGAGACCCAAATATAAAATAAAATAAAATTGTCCTCACCTTGTATGTATGTATCCATGTATGGGATCATTAATTGGTATCTACATGGAAAAGTTATTCTGCATTGTGTACGGACACCCTCCTTTACGAAATAAAAACATAAAAGTCTATAGCTGATTAATGGTACAAATTAAATATACAAAATCTTGAATCAATAATCCTTCCATTAACATAAATTAAACTCAACGAAAGGTTCAATGTATTATTCAATGGAAGGTAAAATGCTCAACGTCAGATTCTATTAATTAATTCTGAATAATTAAAAACGACAAGATTTAAAATAATTAAGTTAAAAATCTTACTGATTTTTAATATCTGAAATAGAGCTTAAAAATGAATGTTAAAGAAAAGTATAATAAAAGGTGAAGACCGAAGATAAGAAATGATAAGGAGTGCTCTAAAACTAATGATAATGGTGATTATGCAAGTGTGAGAAAATGAGGATATATGTGTATATATATAAAAATAATAATAGAAGAGCTTTTGGGATTCCCAACTTTATATGACAGAGGGTAGCTTAGCCACAGACACACCAAACAACTTTTTAAGAAAAGCTTACAGAAACCCAAAAAATAATGAATCATCATAGTTCCTTTTTGTAACGCACGCCCTCCACCCCCTACTTTATTTTTTTTTTCTTTACCTCTCTCTTTCTCTCGCACTTTTCGCGTTTTTCGAGTTCACAACTACTTCTACCTTTATACGCACCCACCGCTGAGTTTTCTCTCTCTCCTTATTTGTCTCTTTTCCACAGCCTTTGCTTCCTCCGCGGTTCATTCATGTCTCAACCATTTTTGTACTCATTGCTCTCAGCTTCCCTTTCATCTTCACACACACGGTTGCCATGGCGTCATACCCCTTCCCAGTGGGGACTACCCTTTCTTCTCTCTCTCTCTCTCTCTCTTTTAACAAAACAAAACACACACTACCTCCACAAATAATCATCTCATTCTATTCATTTTTTTCCTTTTGTCCTACCTGTTACACAAATATAACTCATAAATCATTTCCACCCACTCTTCTTGCTTTCTATTTTACCTTTCATTTACCAAGGAATGTTTTTTACGTTATTTTCTTTAAAAATAAATACTCTCCTGTTTAATTCTCTCAAAAAATATACACATGCATGTCCGATTGCATAAATACTCCAAATAAAAAAAGTCACAATTAAGATACTTTTGTCTTTTAACCAATATATATACTTCATTTTTCTCTTTTCCGTCTAAAAGTGGATGTTACATGTTTTAGATATGACACGGAAAAAAAATCAGATAAAACAAAAAAATAAAGACTATTTTTCCTTTCAAAAGTGGTTGGAACATGTTTTAGGTAGGACTCATAACAACTTATTTCGTATAGCGAAAATAAAAAAGAATACTTAGTTTTCACTTTTGGTTGTGTACAATGTGGAAGGTATATCCAATGACATGAGAATTTGAAATATAAAAATAATTAATATGCCATTAGAATATTTTTATGTTTTAAATAATACATAAACTTCATTTTTCTCTTATCCTTTCAAAAGTGGGTGGAAAAGGTAAAAAGCTCTTAACAATTTATTTTTTTTCATTTTCGTTCTATAAAAGTCCAGACAATAGAAGGATTGATAGTTACGTTGTTTGTTTTCCGGTAATAATATTTTCAACCATAACAAAGTACGAGAGAGGTTATAAACTAAATGTGTACAAGGAGATTTTTTTTAAAAAAATGCTATTCTAGTATAAATAAAGTAACACTTCTTCTTAGTTCAAATGTAAATAAAGAAATGATCATAGTTCATTTAATACTAGTGTTTCAAAAAGACCCTTATCTATAAACCTAAATATTATTCTCCATAATTACAATTGAAGAATTTTTATGAAAAATATATTTTTATCGTATGCAAACAAAAGCATTAAATAAACGCAACCGTTATTTTTAATCTATGTGAAAGTAGTTAATATTATATCAACTCAACTAAGTTTAACGATTTTATATAATTCGTTGATCCATAAGATGGGGAAGTATAAATATGTTCCAATGGAGTTAATACGTTAGTTCCCAGTCATTTTTAAGAGACTGTGTTCATCGATAAAAGCAAATTCTGAAATGAGATGAAATCATTAAATCCAAATAAATGTGGTGATTTTTCATCTTGGATTAGATGCATGTTAGAATATAACTTTGATACGATATGGTCACAGAGAATAATTTTGTTGAGAATGAATTTAATAATGTCATTAATGGTATGAGCAAAGTAAAGGGAAGGAAAATGGAGATATTGAATTTAGCTTTGTTTTTGGCACGTGGGGACGATCAGATGCCACCCATATACCTAGCGAGAGATTGAGAGAGGCCAAGACAAAAATATTTTGCACTAAAACATGTGAAGTTGCAGAGTAATGGATCATACCGTCATGTTTACTGTTACATCATTCAACACCAATTTCCTAATTTTTTTATTTATACTATTTTAATAGGAGACTCCAATCACTTAATGTAAACATGATCAGTATCGTTCGATTTCAGCTTTGAGATCCTTGCAAAGTCTTAATCGCTCTATATTGATCAAATCAAATATCTTCATCCAAATCAAAACATCTCTCCAATCTAATTTCAACCTAATAATATCTTACACTAACATTTTTTAACAACTTTCATCCCATATCAACAAAATCAGAATAAACTAACCCTCTGATAAAAATAATGCTAAATTAGTCAAATAATTACTTCAAAAGTTAACAAAATATTTAATAAATTAAAATTTTAACTCTTTTTTTTAGTGGCACATTATCTCATTCTAGATAACTTACTTAACGTTATCCATATCGATTACTAATGTGTAAATATAATCTTATTTTGATGTATTAATTTTAGTTTAAAGGCTTTTAAGAACTTATTAATGATGAATGTGAAAAATAAATCTTATTTTAAGATATTCATTTTTAATTTGAGGCTTTTAAGAATTTATTAAGAATCATATACAATTTTAAGCACTTGAAAGACTACTAAGACTAAATTTAATTTTTTTTCTAATTCTTACATTTCACCAGAACTGATAATGAATATCCATATTTCATTAAAGATTAAAAGTTTATGGTTTATTTTGTAATTTGTTACTTGGAGTGAGCAAATTGAAACAGATCATTTTTAAAAAGTATATTTAAATTAAAATATTATTATACATTGAAAATCATAAGAGAAAAATTAACGATAAGGGTTTTTTTTTCAAATTTAATATTGTCAGTACTTATTCATAACACAAGAGAGATTATCATATAAAGACGACGATCAATAGAAACATGGAAGTCAATATTATATCCTTATATAATAAATGTTTGCAAATATTAATAAATAATTAAGGTTTAATATGTTGAAAATATAAAATACTTGGTATTTATTTGTTGAATAATTAAAGAGATTATTGAAAAGTGTTCATGAGTCGCAAGATTGTCAAAGTCAACTCTTTCAAATATATTGTCAAGAAGTGCACGTCATCCAATTGAAGATGTGTGTGAAAGAACAGGAATAATATAACATTAGGTTGAAACTAAATTAATTATACAGGTTTTATTTTTATTTTTCTATAGAAAATGGCAATACATAAGAAGGCTAGCCAAATACATTTATTCGAATTCGAATATTAGGGCTAAAAGAATAAAATATAATGTTAAACAGTGAAAAAAAGAATTAAGTCCATTTGACACAAAATATTGACTTCAAAATAAAATATTTTTAAGATTAGAAGCACAATTTTAAGTTCGATTTAATAAAAAATAATGCAACTAAAATGAAGTACTCCAACTCTTAGTTATGTTCGCTTGCGTATAAATCATTGATGCCTTTTGACATGTATTGCTTTCATTTAAGATATATTAATGACTATTTTGACACATCATGTGACATGTTTATAAGAGGATTTTATTATTAAATAATTTTTTTTTTAATTTATAATAAGTAAGATTAATATTTTTTACTAAAAATTAATATTGATCATACTTATTTAAAACACATTTTTTATTTATATTTTTGTTGTTATTTGAAAATTTTGTAGTTGTGGGTTTGCTACTTACGTTTTCTAAAATGAGTTATGATAATTAAGGACAATGATATATTCACAATTTGAGTTAAATATACAGCTACATGTATAACAATTATAATAGCTTTTTATTGACACATTTTATTGATGTAAACTTTTATTTCTTTATAATATATTTTTTTAAATCATCATATCTAAAAAATATATACAACTCGAGTTTCTCAAAGTATAATTTTTTTTTTACATACAGTTGTATTTGTGTAAATAGTATAGTTTTTAGTTCCATTAAAAAATTGAAATGTAGAATTGTGAAAAGAAGGAGAAAATGGTTGGGACTTGGGGTTGTTACGTGAGATTACGTGTGAGAGGGTAGAAAGAGAAATTAATGAGAAAAGGGTGACGCGTGAAACATTAGTCTTTTCCTCTTTTGGCGACCCACAGAAAAGTGATACTTTGGATTTGGCTTTGATATTGGAAAGGAGAGAAGCAGAAGAGACAGTAGCTCTCAACTTTTTGCATTTATTACTCTCTTACACTGCCCAACCATCCTTATCTTGTCGTTTCTTTTAATTTCCTTCTCTTAATCTCAAATATTCATTCACTATCAAATTTTAACTAAATACTTTCTTTTCAAATAATTAAATCTTCTTTAACAAAAATTAATTTCGATCCGCCGACGGAAAGGAATGGATGAATTTCATTTGAATCCGCCACGGATGGAATATCAGGGAAATGCAGAGTCTGTTAACAAGGAGATTCACCTTGTTTCATGGAAATGCAAAGCGTGTTAATAAGGAAATTTACTAATATTATAAATTCTAAATCCTATTAATCTTTAGATATTATAATATTATAAGTTAACAGTTTATAAATAACTCACTATTAATCTTTATTTAAAAATTAAAATGACTATAAAGATGTAAATAATGTTATAGTAAAAGTGATACCATCATAATTTTATTTTAATATAATCCTCAGTAGAATTTTTTTTTCTTTTCTTTAGATTTTTAGCTGAATCTTTCTTTAGACTGAGATCAAAAGACTATATTTGGAGTTTTGTTAGTCGGATTAAAAGTGAACGATCAAAATTTTGATTGGAGTGAGTTTAATTTTTTTTTTCTTTTTTATTTAGTTTTAAGTTTTAAGTTTTTTTTTACTTGAATAAATTCATTTACCATCATGATGAGTCTTTCTTAATTCAAAGTCCTAGTGATATATTTGGATCGTTGATCAAGACTCTCTAGTATAGGTTAGGTGTTTCCAGGTATGAGAAGGGAGGAGGGAGAGGATGCTTCTTATGTTTGTTTTAAAGGTTTTAAGGGTCTACTTGTTTCAATGGATGTACTGTTAACAAATAAAGAAGTGGGAGAATATCTGTCATTTGGATTCAAGGTGTTGTGGGGAAGAGAAGGAGTTGATATACCTGTGAATAATAAATATCATCTCCTTGCAAAATGAAAAGATGTAGAGGAAAAATCACGCCAGTATGTGTTATTTTCGAATTTACCATCATTTATTTTATTCTACTATTTCTAGTATTTTTTATTTTTCATTACTGTAAGGTTTTTTAATATTAAAAAATGGTATTTTATTTATTTATATAAAATGTAATTTATTTTCCAGTTTTATAGTATATGTTAATATTTTAAAAAATTACTTGATATTCTCAAACTATCACATCACTTACAAATTTCAATAAACCATCATCACAAATCTACTTTATCATCGCTCAATCTAAACAACCTCACACACTCTCAGAGATCCCTTCTAATCCTCACAAATCTATTTTATTTCCTTTCCACAAATCTCCTCCTCAATCCAAACAAGACACCTATTTCAACTCAGATAAGAGAGTTATTTTTACTTTTCAAAATAAGTCTTATATTAGAAGATTTGAATGTGAAAGTGACGTGTTACCAACTTTAATTTTATTGTAGAGAATTTGTTGAGTAGAATAGATGTTGATTTATTTATTTAATTTTGAAACTATAGAAATATTATATTTTGATGGTTTAATAAATTATAGATTGATTTTGATATTGAATAAGTTCTTGATTATTATTAATTGTGTTATGAATTGTTTGAAGTAGAAATAATAATACACCTTAATTTTTTTATTGAGATTTGAACTATTCTTGTTTAAAAATTATATATATATATATATTATTTTTTTTCACAAAGAGTGTAAAATTTAATCCTTTATAAAATTAAAAAATTTGAAAATTTAGGAGAGTAATATTAAATGTCACCTAGATTTATTAGACTAAATGGATATATAAGTTTATGTTATTTTTAACATTAACTAATTATTTAAAAGTATATATTAATACCTATGTAATACGATTTTAATAATTTTTTTTCTTAATATTAATCATTATTTGTTTCATCAAGAGATTTATCCATTTAAAGGTTTTTTTAATTTTTCATTAATTTAAACAATAATTAAGACTTTATTATATTGTTAGATTATATACTAGAAGTTTGAGGACTAACCTAGGTCAATTGTAATTTTGATAAGTAGTTTAATTATTATTAAAAATTATATATATATATACATATTTTCTTTTTTTAATAGTTTTGTAAAAGAGAGATGTTGTTAGTTAAAGTTTGTTATTTGATGATTTATCTAAACTTTTGTAAAAATTTCCTTAAACAAAAACAACATACTAAAATTTCGTTGTTTTTTCTGATAACTTAAAATGATTATTTTCTTAAAGATATTTAAAAAAAATATTATAATACATTTAAATAAAAAAAATTGAATCATAGACGACGCAAAGAATTATAGATTATTTAAAATAAAAATTTCAAATGGACTTAAGGGTAGAGCACGAAATCATTAAAGAATTTGTTTGAAAGAGATACTCTGCAAATTAAATAAAAGATTCAACTCACATGTATATATCACACATGATCACACAGAAACATTACCTTGACTTAAGATGAATAATAAAATAATCTCTATGAACCTATTGTACGATTCTCTCATTTTATACTCTCCACCATCTTTTACAAACATTGACCTTACAAATTGGACTTGGCTCATTGATCCCATCCCATCCAGAATCTTCAACTTTTTGGGTTAATGCCAATCACTGAAAGTGAATATTATTTTTTTAATTAAAATTTCCTCCATATACTTAGAAATCAAATATGAAGTAATATAAATAAGAGGTTAAATTGTTATTTATGTCACTAAATTTTATTGACATGACAATTATTATGAATTTACATCTTATCTAATTAGAAATGAATAACTTGAAAATCTTAATTTTTTCTCTTTTCATGGGTAAAAAGAAGGTAATCAATTTAAAAATTATTTTATAATTTTTTATTAATAATAAAAATATTTTAGTAAAAATATTTTAGATATAAATAATTTTCTACTTTAAATTAATATTTAATTTAATTAATATAGTGATTAATTATTTTTAACATCTAAATTTAATTATTATTTAATAATTTTTTTGTAATGACGGATGATCACATAAAAAAATTAAAAACAAATAAGGAGAAAATATAAAAATAAGTAAAACTAACTTTACCGAAGTAACAAAAAGTATTTTTTAAAATATCATTATTAAATACATTTATTATCTTATATATATGTATATATATTCAAAAGTAAATTAAAAATTTCAGGGTGTAGGTTTCCACCATGTAACATAATTTTGTCTCTGGTTATTAGGAAGGTAAGACCATTGACATGAGATCATCGTTAAAATATAAGTTATAATAAAATACTCTAATACAAAATCCAAAATCCATGTTTGTTTATTTGTTTCCCTAATTACAATTTATCACATCAATTAAAAAATTCACATTATTTTTCTTACGTTTGACAATAATTAAATAATGTTAATTATTTTTAGCCTTTTAATAAATGTATACTATTCTTAATAGGGTTAACAGGCGATTTTGACGAAGTCAAAGTTATTCATGGGTGTTCAATGATTTTAAGAACATGGTGAAAAGTTTGCCAAGAGAAGAAGAAGGGAATGAATATCAAATAAGGAAAATATCTAAATATATTATACTAAGTGACATTAAGGACCATAGGAGACAGGTAATCTGAAAATAAAGGTTTATAACCAAAATTAGAAGGGAGGAGCAATTTGAATCAATGGCAATATGAGTGGTAGAGTAAAGATTGAGAAAGACAAAAAGAGGAAGAAGGTCTTATGATATATTTTTTGTTAACTTGGAAAAAAGAGAGTAGGATTAAACATTTAATATATGTGAAAATTTATAATTGTAAGAATAAGAAGTGAGACAAATATATTGTCTTTGTAACACAATTTTTTAGAAAAATATCTTTAATTATGGTTTAAATTGCCTTTTAATAATGGTTAATAACTATGATTGATTGAGTTGTTATTGAAAATTGAGGTTTTGGACAATAGTTTAAATCGTTGTCATATATCATCTATGATGATAATTCTTGCGAAGAATCGTTGTCGTATAAAATTTTAAAAATATAATCATGACACTTTTAAAGTGGTGATGGTAGCACTAGTGGTGAGAAGCGTGAGCAAATGCGACGACGATCACGAGAGTACAAATCAACGACAAGGTCAACTGGTGAATGTAGTGTATTAATGATAGTGACATCATGAAGAACAAAGACAAATGAAGGAGTCGTGGCGAATGCAATAGGTGAAATGAAGAATAGAATATCTATTACATCAATGTCAAATGCAGAGTGAAGAATATGATGAATGAGCAACAACAAACAAGAAGAGAGAATATAGATGAAGTATAATGTCAACTAAAAAGAGAGAATAAAGAGAAAAAGGAAATAGATAAAAGGACAATAAAGAGGAAAATAAAATATGCCAAAAATATAAATTGGAAATGCAACAACAATTACATTTGAATTGTCTACTCTATGATGACAATTCTATATGACGACAATTTTATATTGAACTATCATTGTAGAGAGAATATGACGATAATTAAAATCCAATTGTCATCGTATTTTGGTCAAAATAACATATTTGATGTAACTATCATCATAAAGTTGAATAAATTTTTAAAAAAAAATTGATCAAGCATAAGTGATAATTTTTTAAGAATCTTTCTTGAATGAGTTAATTAATTTGTCATTTTACACTAGTGTTATAAAATAAAATCAATATTTTATAAACATTTTTATTCCTTAATTTGTTAAGACACTTATTCAAAACAAAAATCAACAATATCCATGTATTCACTAGTACAAAAAGGACTTATTTCTACACTACATTTATGGTCTGTTTGTTTCGGTGGATATACGGTTCACAGACAAAGAAGTGAGGGAATATCAGGTATATTGATTTAGGATTTTGTGGAAAAGAGAATGAGAAGATATACATGTGAACAATAAATATCTTATCCCCTCAAAATGAAGAAATGCAGGGGAAAGTCACATCAACATGTGTCATTTCCAAATTTATCCTCATTTATTCTACTGTTATAGTATTTTTTATTTTCCATTACTGCAAGGTTTTTTAACATTAAAAATAGTATTTTATTTATTTATATAAGATGTGATTTATTTTCTAATTTTATAATATATGTTTAATATTTTAAGAAATTACTTAAATTTTTGTTTTTATTTAATTCATTTATGTGTTTATATTAATATATTTTTGTGTATAATTATTATGTTTATGAGGTATACTTTATTTAATTATAATTTTTTATGAAATTATTTTCTATGGTTAATTACCTTATATCTTTGTTGTAGTATTTTTTTTATTTTTCATTATTACAGGGTTTTTAATATTAAAAAATAATATTTTTATTTATTTATATAATATTTGATTTATTTTCAAATTTTATAATATAATATTTTAAGAAATTATGTGAAGTCCCTATTTTTATGTAATTTTGTGAATACAATTTTTTTAATTATAATTTTTAAATTATACTTATTTACATTTGATACATATTTTTTTTTTAATTATAACTTTTCAATTTATGAATATGTTTTAAAAAAAAAAGAACTCATTTCATTATTAAAAAATTTTAATTGATAAGGATAAATTTGCGAAGTAACATTTTACATCTTTAAAAAAATTCAAATTCTTTCACAATCATTACATCACTCACAAACTCCCGTAAACTTCTCTCACACTCACACATCCACACTAGCATACCACAATCCAAACACCATCACTTTCTTCATACTTTTCTCTCACATCCTCATACATCTACTCCCTCAAATCCTCACACATCCCCTCCTTAAGGTCTTGTTTGTTTCTGCAGATAGAAACGTGCAAAAATACTATTTATAAGAATTGTGAGGAAAGCGTGAAATTCAAAAAGAATAAACATGTTAATCGAGAAAGAATCGTTGCTTAAACTTTCTGTTTAAAACAGCGAAGAAATGCGAAAAAAGTTGAAAAAAAACTATTTTTAATAGATTAATCTTTTATAATATAATTTACTTTTATTAATAATTACATTTTGTAAATAAATAATTAAAATGATAAATAAATGTTAATGTTTTATTTTAAT
>Ga0123342_1003049_pt1 | contig 27289 bp, 13 predicted proteins | sample Turbeawhitnodule_FD_89960 | JGI IMG/M metagenome (GOLD analysis project Ga0123342, IMG submission 89960) | Root nodule microbial communities of legume samples collected from Mexico - Turtle bean Mexico white nodule | ecosystem: Host-associated > Plants > Roots > Nodule | place: Mexico: Nepantla...
AGATTAGTTGGAAAATTGAACTATCTCACTGTTACTCGTCCTGATATTTCCTTTGCAGTCAGTGTGGTGAGTCAATTTCTTAATTCTCCATGTGAAGATCATTGGAATGCAATCATTCGTATACTGAAATACATTAAAGGATCTCTTGGAAAAGATTTGTTATATGGTCATAATAATCATACTAAAGTCATTTGTTATTCAGATGCTGATTGGGCAGGATCTCCATCAGATAGAAGATCAACTTCCGGTTATTGTGTCTCCATTGGTGATAACTTGATCTCTTGGAAGAGCAAAAAACAAAGTGTTGTGGCGAGATCTAGTGCAGAAGCAGAATATAGAGCTATGGCCTCAGCTACTTGTGAGCTTATTTGGCTTAAACAGTTACTTAAAGTATTGCAATTTGGAGAGGTCACTCAAATGACACTTATATGTGATAATCAGGCTGCTCTTCATATTAGCTCAAATCCAGTTGTTCATGAAAGGACCAAACATATTGAAATTGATTGTCATTTCATTCGAGAAAAGATTATATCAGGAGATATCAAGACTGAGTTTGTTAATTCAAATAATCAAGATATTTTTTACTAAATCCTTACGAGGGCCTCAGATTGATTATATTTGTAACAAGCTAGGTACATATGATATATATTCACCAGCTTGAAAGGGAGTGTTAGATATTATTAGATATTATGAGATATTATAGATATTACTATATATCTCTATTTATGTAATGGGCTTAGCCCATATGTTTCTTTTCCTATATAAACATAACCCTATGTGTTCAATATACACAAGAGATTTACCATATTCTTTCTTTTCCTTTTAATAAATATCTTATTATTTCCCGACAATGACACCAAAAACTTGATGGTCATGTGTCTTAATGATGAAAACCCATCAAGCCTCGAAAAATTTGGCTAAGAAGATTAAAAGCAAAAAAAGAGCTCAAAAGACTCTCATCTTAGGGAGAATTAATTGTTGTTTGGTATTCCATTTTTCTCTAATTTTATAAACATTGTGTAGGGTAGTATAGACTTGATTTTGGGCTTGTATTTGGGCCATTTTCTTAGGCCATGTTTTAGGCCAATTTTCATGGGTCATATATTGGGCCAATCAGAGTATGGTGTAAATAGAAAAAGAAAGAGTCTAGCTAGAGTTACAATTGGGCCTCCTTGGACCCAATGCAACTATAGACCATCTAGGATGCACAAATAAATTACTAGACTGCAAATAGAAAGTATTGAGTGGCAAGGAAAACATGAAGGTCCATAGGTCATCCCTTTAATGGAGAGGATCCCATCAATGCCAAAAAACCATTCTTCTTCATAGAAATGGATATGATTCTCTCCAATTAGAGGAGGACACTTGTCCACCTCTAATTTGAGAGGATTTTCTCCAGATAGAGAGATTCATTTTTCCTTATATGAGTGAAGGGCATTTAGGGTTAAAACTTGCACCTTGTTGAACTTGAAGCTTTGATGTCTCCAAATCCATGAATATTGCTTGAATACTAGGTTGCTGCTTGTGGGCATGGGTTATGGATAGATTAGAATTTGTCAATCCACTCTTAGATTATTCCAAATTTGAATCAATCAAGTTCTTTAAAAGAAAAGTGTTTTTCAAAGTAAGTGAAAAAACAACCTATTGATTTGTCATTTCAATTGGTTGTTTTACACTTGGTGGTTTTGGAAAGGATTTGAAAAAAAACTGAAATTGGCTGGCCTCACAGTCAAAGCCAATTCAATCTGTAGATTCGTACTTTCAATCGATTGTTTTTAAAAAACTTAATAGAATTGGTTAAATCTGTTAAATATGTTTTTGCTTGATAAAATCTGTTTTGGCCCATGATTGAAAGTCTAAAACGACTATCTTTGAGGCTATATAACTTGTTTTAAATCTCTAATTAGAGAGAGATATCAAATTACAAAAGATTAAAAGCTTCTCAAAGATTGCAAGAATACATAAAGCTTTGCATTGGTTAAGAGTGGAATAGGATCTGTTGTACTCGTTTTGTATCAGGTGTGATCTTTCCTGTTCTTACTTATTTTTTTTCAATTCATATTTGTAAAATTGTAAGATACTGATGTCTACAGTTAGAGGGTGTTCTTACTTGTAGTGTTTGTGTTTGAAAGAGAGTGAGTATTCTTGAAGGATTCAAAATCACCTCTTTTATGTTTGTGTTGTGTAATCTGTGGTTGATTACTTAGTGCAATACTCAGGGGTTTCTGGGGACTGGATGTAGCTCAGGTTAAGAGCAAACCAGTATAAACTATGTGTGTTGAATCTTTCTATCCCTCACTGCTATTAAAACTGTTTGATCTGTGTTTTTGCAAAGTGCTGATAAAAACAATCGGTTGATTCGCATAAACAACCGATTGATTTTCAAAAATCAAATTAAAACAGTTTTGTTTTTTGGCTGATCTGATTGCTTCTTCTGTGATTCTGCATTAATCTTCATTCTTGTCCAGAATTTTCGAAATTTTTTCTTTAAAGAATTCACCTCCCTCTTATTTAAGACCTTCATTCTAACACACCTTGGTTGCCCAAAGCACTATAAATATAAGTGCTAGCCCCCTTGTAAATTAACTTTGAATAAACTATTGATTTGTTGCCAAATTTCAGCCTCAACTAGTCTCTTAACTCACTTCTTGATAGCCTTATTTGTAAGTGTTTTAGTATGGAACCTCTTAGGAGTTGGTCTAACCTCTCTTAAGCTTCATTATCATTCTCCATACACCAATAATTTATGGTTTCTTTCACTCATTTTAGATAGCAAATTTCGTACCAAAAAAAAAAATACAAAGTCGTGCAACCCAAGATTGCGTCACTTAAACTTCTACCTCTCGACAAGTGAACCGAATCAATTGTGGTACAACTGATAAGGGGGTTGTTATATCCTCAGGGACTAGAAATTGATGCAATAGTCAAACCTCCTCTTAAAAAACATGTTATAAATCACAACATACATTGAAGTTAAATAAATTGTAATCTAAACATTGATAATGAACAACAATTAAAATAAACATACAAATATAGAGATATGCAAGTATAATAGAGTGTTGAGATTGAATAGACTTTGTAATAATATGTACTTTAAGATTACATATGTAGTTTATTTCAAATCCTTTGCTCCTTAAGGTCAAACCAAGTTAATCCCTTAGTCATGGTTATTTAGAAATCAAACTAACCTAATTAATCCCTTGAATTATATCAATTTGTTTCTACATTAAGTTTTAAGAGTAAAGCCAATCACTACAACCTTGTCCCTAGTAGTTGAAGTTCTTTGTTGATTTGATTTAGTTATGGGAATGAACGTATTTCCCAATATCATTCACAATCTAAAGGAAATGGTAGTGATCCCTTACTTACCAAACATTAAACATAAAACCAAATCAGATAGGAATAAAATACACTTATATATAAATCAACAAAGTACAAATGAGTACATTGTCCTTCAATCTCAACAAGGATGAGTTTAGCTACTCACAATGAATGAATTACAATGAAATAATATGTAACTAGCAGTTAAATACAAGTATTTGTTTCAAAAATAAGCTTCACTTTTCCATTTAGTTTCCTATCTATTTATAAGGATGAAGCACAAAATATTATTTCATTAAAATCTTCTCAGCGCCAACTAATCCGCTCAGCGAATTAGATTTCTTTAGGTGAAGGAAAATGACTCGCTCAACTTCTCTTTTCCTATGCTCAATACTAGATCTTTCTTCGTCTTCAGATTTCCTTTGTGCTTAAAGCTTCTCTAGATCGCTTCAGTGCTTCAACTCTCTTAATTTGCTCCTTTTTGGAGAATTTCCCATTTGTGCAAGTTTTGAGTGCTTAATGCTTGGAGGAAATTTTGGTTGGCTTCTCTACCTCAAATATGCTCAACACATCAAGCCAGCGCTTAGCGGATTGGGTGTTTTCTGCCATTTTTGCTCAACTCCAAGTTTTCCTTTGAATTTTGCAAAATAATTAAAGATTCTTATGAGTTTCAAATAATTTCAATCATAATAAAAGTTTTAAATAGATTAAACATAAAGTAAGGAAAGTAAACTTATCTTTTTCTGATTGGATTTTATCCCCCACAAATTAGCATTAACATGGTAACTAAATAACTTATTCGGTTTAAAAGCATGATTTACATTGCCTTTGCTTTGTTTTTTGTCTAGTATTGTTGGTTTTTTGGTTTGGAAATCTGATATATGGGATCTGTTTTTCTTAGAGGTGTAGTTATGTTTAGTTGTTGTGATGGCTGTGAGGCGTAGGAGGTATGGTCTTTTTGGTGCAGGTCATCAAGCCTAATGTCAGAATGGAATGGCTATGTTTTATTGTGGCTTTGCTTTGTCATCAAAGCTGGTTTACACAACCTTGTAAAGGGTTATTGCACATGGAGAAGCTGCAATGTAGTGCATCAAGTTTCATCCAGGATACCAGCAAGGCGGTGTAGATTAAAACATTGAAAAGTTCATATTCAAATTGATAATTTAGAAGTAGTACATTTTCAACCAGATGGAGCAGATAAAGAATCAGTTTCATAGAATGAAGTCTGCCACTCACTTTTTAAAGCTCGATCTGATGAGGACAAGGTTCTCTAAGTAGTGTAAGTGGGAAGAGGTGCTGGTGGTGGGGAACTTCCAGTTTGGATGGTCAGATACAAATCAAAATCTGTTTCTAGGGTTGGAGTGAAGATTAGTGATGCACTTAAGCTTTTGGTGAGAGGGGTGAAAAGGAGTCCAAGCTAGCTGTTGTTGCTACAACTCCTTTTATATGCACCATTCTTCTATATCAACACTTTTTTGGGATTGGAGCTCAACAAACTTGATGGGGATCATACTAAGGGGGAGATGTGGTGGTGGTTATTGGAAGTTTTGGTACGTGGGAGTGGGATGAAGTTGTTGGCAACAAGTACCATTCATATGTATGTAGTTTTTAAGTGCGGTAGTTGGCCTTATCATGTGGCACTTTAGAGCATCTTTTTTTAGGTTACCTTTGCAGGAATTGGTGTTGTTTCAAAGTTTCTTTGGAGTAAAGATTTTTTTAGGGTGGTTGGAGCCCAAATATGATATGTGTTTGATCTGGGATCTGATCTATGATATGTCGTAAATTGTATTGTTTAAATCTTTGAGTAGGTATAGCTTTGCTAAACGTTTTAACAGGAGCTTTTTTCTTTCTAGTATGGATACTGATGTAATTTGAATTTGGATTTCCCTGCTCTAGTTAGAAATATGGTGGAATTTGTATAAGGGTTGGGACACCCCTAATGTAAAAAAGTGGGACAAAACTCTCTTTTTAGATTTATCAATTCAATTCATTTGATTTTAAGTGCATAATTTAGTATTTTAACAAGTAAAATCTACACTATTAGTGATCTACTCGGGTCAGAAGGCCTCCTTTTCCTAGAAATATCATCCTGTGCAAAGGAGGTTGTCCATACTCAGAGGTGAAAGAGGATGAGGAATGTTAGGTATAGACTTCACCACTTGGCTAGATGTTGGAGCTATTACCTCGATTGGTGGTGGAGTCAATAAGGATACTCTTTTCTAAGGGGGGAGCTCCAACCTTGGCAAACAAGTTTTTATAATTGAAATCCTTGACCATTATATTTTCACAACAAATTAGAAGGAGGTTAGAAGTAATTATAATGTGTCATTCAACAAAATGCAAGAAAATGAGTCTTATTGAAAACAATGAAATAGGGTTCTCGACGAGGGGCACAATTAGGAGACCTTTACTACTAATAAGGTGAGGAAGATGTTTTATTGTTTCTATGTCTATTATATCCTCGATTGAAAGAAGTTACTCAAATTTGGACTTAAATTTATCTAGCCTTTATTATTATAAGGGAAAGTTAGGTGTAAAGTTTAGATAAAAGAAAAAACATTTTTTAGGGTCTTGTGACGAGCATTTCAACTCGAAAACTTATTTTAGAAATTTTTAAATGAAAACATATAAATAGTAAAAAGAAAACAATGCTGAGCTCCATTCTCAAAACCATGCTTTAGTTGATAAAAATACATGAATTTTGTTATGGTTGGCCTAATATAAAGATGATGGCAAATTACTTGAAAAGCTTTTATGAAGGCCCAACTATTTGGGTGAAGCTTGCTAGGAGCCACATTCGTGGTACTGAGCATTTGACTCTCAAAAGGAGATAAGAGAAACAAAACATTGAGTTATCTAAATAAAAACCCATATACAAAGATAAAGTCCAAATGGTTAGGCAAGAGCTTCATATAAACTCGATCAAAATCATCACAAGCTTCCACCAAGATGAACTCTACCATTGAGTAAGGGCAATTACTAAAAGAGGATACAAACTCCTTGATAGACTCCCTTAAGGTGAATTCAGATGGGTAGGGGACAACCTCACCAAGTACCCAAAAGTACTTGGGATTGGCGATAATTATCTTTCCTCTTCCTCTTGGCTAAATGTTGCCCTAATGCTTCCAACGCCTTTTAGGAAGGAGGTTTACATTTTCTCGATGGGCCAATAATCGCTCTATTCACCTCCAACGCGGTGGAAACAATTGTAATAATGGTGTTAGTGGGGGACAACAAACTCCCCCCATTAAATCCCCTTCGAATGGGAATGAGGCAGTGCGACTCAGAGAAGGTTCATCTCCAATGGGAACAACCTCTCTAGTTACCACCTCATCGGAAGAATAAAAATAAAACGAAGAAGCCATGAGAAGCATACCTAGATGAAAACTAGTGAATGGAGCGCAAAAGAAAATAGAGGAAATGCTTGACCCAAAAGCACAAACAAAGCCAACAAAGAAAGTGTAAGAAGCAGACAAGTTTATTTGATATTTACAAGGGGACATGAAACATTTGACTAAGCATTTAAGAATGATCACTTTTTAGCACGAAACATTATAATTAGACAACGAAACGTCGTCTCTTCGTAGGGCAACATGGCAAGATTAGTGAAACGTCATCCGCATAAGTGGCATAACACCTTGAGGCCATTGAAACTAATAATTAAGTATGAAAATCTCTCATTAATGCTTATAAGGATTCATATCGTTTCAAAAGTTATAATTACATTAAACTCGGCCATCGAACTTTATGACTAGTTGCAAAATTCAACCGAAAGTTAGTTGTGAAAAGACAACCTAAAATCATTTTCAAGCTTGGCAAAAAAATAATATAGAATCTAAATTTTAAACTAAAACCCGACTTTAAAAATTATTTTAAACAAAAATTCGATCCTAAATATTGGATCCCGAGTTTGGTGGGCTTATTTATTACCCAATAGAAAAAAATAATAAAAATATTTTACTTGCTTAAGACAATTAGGTAAAACTACCTTCAAATTCAATTAACTCGGATTATCTTAAAAAAATTGATTTATGTCGTAACATATGTTAAAATGTATGACTTTAAACTAGGGGGTGGGGGGGGGTGTGAATGGTTTAAAGAGGGTTTTCGCAAACTTTTAAGTCTAGAATGAAATTACTTCAAGAAAAACTTGAATCAGAATTCAGTTTGCCAAAACACAAAGCAAATAAGCACAACACCAGAAAAAAAATCGGTTGTTTATATCAGTTCACAAATATAAAACTAAAATTAAAGAGTTTAAGGATAGAGAGAATGCACACAAAGGTTTATACTGGTTCACTCTTAACCAAGAGCTACATCCAGTCTTCCCAGAAACCACTGGGGAATCCACTAAGCAATCAACCCTAGATTACTTACAACACCACCAAAGAAGTGACATTGATCCCCCCCCTCAAGACACACACTTCCTTTGGCTTCAGCACAACACCACTAAGAATGTTGATCTTGACAACCTCAAGAACACACAACACTTCTCAGCTTCACACACAGAGTTTCTTTCAAAGTACAAAGGATTACACTTGTTACAGAAAAGATCTGAAATCAATACAAGATGAAAATCCTATATCACACTCTCTTTGATCCAGCAATCTCAAAGCAATCTCTAACTCTTTCAAAAGCAAAATCAGTGAAAAACTCAAATTTGTTTTTCTTTGATTAAAACTAAGTTTTTTGTTACAAAATCTGAACAAACTATTTATTGCATTCAATGCCTGGTCAAAGCATTTAAAACTGGAGCGTATTCAGTTATAAAATCATTTAATGCTCAGTCAAAACACAAAATAATTTTCTGTTATGGTCCCAAAACAAACAATCGGTTGTTTTCACGAATCAATTTGTTGTTTTGGTTTGACAGCAAGTCAACCATCAAAAACAGTTTTCAACATTTCTAAAAACACCTAAGTATAAAACAATCGGTTGTTTCGACAAAACAACAAGTTATTTTTCACTTAGTTTGAAAAACACTTTTCAATTAAAAGGTTTGAGAATGCTTATGCTTTGGATTCAATCAAGAGTGGATTTACACATAAAATCTACCCCAGGTCCTATATAAAGACAATTCAACAACAACAAGTACATCCAACCTTTCATCAACTTTCAAAGAGTTTGGATTCTTCAAAGCTTGAACACACTTGATTCAACAACATACACTATACATGAAAAATAATTATTATTTATCATAAATATTTTTCACAAAATAATAAAATAAATTATAGTCATAAGACCACATAAAACACGTGAATACTAAAAAATATTACAAAAATAATTTTTCTTTATTATTAATAATAGATAATATTATTAACAATGTCAATTTTAAACTTAAACGTAAAATACAAAAACTAGATTAAATATTTAAATTACTTTGACAGTAAATTTCGCCATTAATTTCTTCAACTTTTATTAAAATAATGATTATTTTTTTTAACCATACTTACCATATTTAATGAAATCTCTCCTTATTGTTACTTTTTGCTTTTATTCACAAGGTTCAAATAAGAAAATCTTATTTAAGGAGACTTGTCAAGTTGTCACTTGAATTAACAATTTATTAGGAATTTAATAATTAAATATTAATTCCTTAATAAAATTATTCACTAACAAAAGTTAAAATGAGGATGAAAAACAACATTTCCATTAAAATTCCTTGAAGTAACTTGAACTCTCATCTAAATTAACAAAAAATAAAATGAAGAGAAACAACATTTACTTAAACTTCTTTGAACTAATTTGAACTCTTATCTAAATATTTTAAGAAGGAATAACTGATTAATTTGATTCTTAACCACGCAAAAAAAATTCTAATTTAATATTTAAAGTAATAAAATATTTATTTTAGTCTTTAAATATATAAAAAGCCATATAATTATACTATATTCTTAATTTTTATAACACTATTATTTATCATAAAAATATAATTTTAAAATTAATTCAACAGTAAATTAGAGATTATTTTATCTTGATGATATTAGAAATTATTTTTCTTACATATTTAAAAAATAAATCAAATTATTTACTATTTAAAAAAAATTAAATTTATAGAGCCCTTCAAAATTTCAAGAATCAAATTGTACCATTAAAAAACAAAGGAGGAAATAAAATGTGTAATTTAGCTAACGAAATTTCCCATCAAGTGGTGCAATGCATAGTACCATCGTTAATTTCCTCATTTTGTTTTGCAGACATTACTAACCCCTCGAAGCTCTCACCCTCCGTCTCAGACACTGACCACCTCCACCTCGCCGCCGCCGCCGGCAGCCGCTGTGAGCATTTCCCCCCTACATGTTGACTTGATCGTAGTTGTTGATGCGACCGGAATTTCATAAAAAAGAGATTTTTGGAAGATTTCCCCTTCATATATTGTTTGGGCTGCAGCTTATTGGTTTTGTTGTTTTTAACTTTTTTGGGTTTGATTAAATGGGTTTGGTGATTTTTGTGTTTGTTGGAGTTTTGGTGTTCCTAAGTTCATGGAGGGGGTGTTTGAGGTGCATCACCTTAGTGAGATATATATGGGTTCTGGAGATGTTTCATCTTTCCTTTTAAAATTTCCATTTTTTTCTGAATAGTGGGGTGAGTTTATTAATATGGGTTTCGTATTTCTATTTTAGGTGGCTAATTTTGATACCCATATGAGTTCTGAGTAAGTTAATTGGATTTTCTAGTTCTAATCTCATTGCCATTGTTGTATTCTTCGTTGCATTTGTCTATGTAATAGGATTAAACAACGCTCTCGAGTCTCTCCCATTTCATTGTGTGTGAAATTATGAATTGATTACATTCTAGGTATTGATTTCATTTATTTTTATTAAAATTTAGGTGAGTTTTAACTTATAATCTGTCAACTCAGCACAAACAGGGTGGGCTAGACTTTCCAACCATTGGAAGTTCCAACAATGGCAGGCATAGCTATAGTTCTAGATCTGTGGAGGAAGAACCAAAGCTCGAGCTTCGGAGTGCACTCTTCTCACGCCTTTCAGTCTTCTAGTGCCCTTTTTTCTGCCTCTGCTGCTGCTACTGCTGCTGCAGCGTCTGTTGCTGCGGGGACTGGTTTTGCCTCAAGGGCTTTGTTTGGGTATGCTCCGCCTCCATTTTTCTACACTATTGATCTTCGTGTTTTAGGGATGATGCTTTTGTTGTGTTATAGGATTTTGATCTAGGATAGGATACACAATCTGACTAAACATGACAAGTGTTACTTTTGAAGATTTGGGTATGGTTGTGGATTGCTATAAGTGTACATTTGAAGTTTGCTATGATGGTGAAAATTTGGGTATTTTTTTTGGGATAAATGGGTTGTTGGCAGTTTTAGTGTGTGCTGCTGGTTATTTGGGCATAATTTGGTTCACCGGTATAAATTTGAATCCATTTATTTGTGAAATAGTTAAGAATTCAAGATTTAAAAAATGTTATTATAATTTTGATTTTGGTGGAGCAATTTATTTGTTATTATGATTGTTTATTTGAAAGAGTTAAGAGCAGTTTGGGGAAGAAATTATAACATGAGGCAAACATGCTTCATGCTTGATTACAAGGACATATATTGGAGTTTGATCTTCAGAGGTTGAATATATTCCATTAGAATTATTACATTTGGAGATTCTAGGTAGTGTGAGCTAAAGGGGCTTGTAGTCATCATCATTCATCAAACACTTTGCGTGAGTGGATATTTTCCTCTCTATTTCTTCCGAAGAAGATATTTTGCATGAGTAATTCATTGTCTGTCCTATTGCAACAACTTTTTTCTTATGTTATTCAGTTATAATATGGACTATCTCTCAGAAATGTTATCGTTGTTATGTATGTGTGTGTCTATATACTGAACTCTTATTTATTTGTTGTGTGTGTGTATCTGGGGATGTTGTGGCATATTTGATGGAATTACCATTGACCCAATTTTAGCGTTTTGGAGGACTTAAAGGAAAGGCTGTGATGTTTACAGAAGTGCTATGAGTTGCTCAATGAGCATATATTTACTTTTAACCATCACATTATTTCTTATTCCTCTAAGTCATGTTTGAAAAGAAGAAAGAATAACCAAATAGTTAGGTGGCAGTAATGGGGAGGGTGATACAGGAATCATGTACAGGAGGAAAAAGGGAGGGAGAGAGAGAGAGATAATAGGTATATAAGGAGGAAGGGTACCCAAATGAAAGGGAAGAATTATTCTGAGGTTTTGTGGTGATTTTGAGTAGAGGCTGGCTCTTCCCATAATCCAGGTGTTTGTTTTTTTTTTTTTTACTTGCTCAGTGGCTCTTCCATATTTGTAAAAGGATTAATTTATCCATAGTTATTTATGGTTTTTCTGTTGGATTTCTCTATTTCCATCATATAGAGGAGTTCTCTTCTGATCAGTGGTACGTATCAGTACTAGTTGATCTATTTCTCTTGTTTAATATCTTGGTTCCTATCATTATTTTATTTTCAGGTCATCAGTTGCTTATTGTGATGCTGGTGCAGCATTATCTGAAGACTACAGTTCTATTATACAAAGTTCTTTTAAAAAGAATTACCATGATGCACTAAGATATAGTACCAAGCAGTATAATGTGGAACTTAAACCTCTCTTCTCTGCTTTTGAATTGAGGGCATTTGCAATGACTTCCATGAGGTCGTTTTTGATGTTCTATTTGCCTCTTTTGGAGCCTCGTGCCGAGATGGAAGACGATGAGGATTTCTTGGAGGAGGATCAAGAGCACCCTGTTGATCTGGTTGTTCCCTTCAAAAAATCAGTGAAGCAAATCATTCGTGAGGTGAGATTTATCTTGTTTTTTTTTATTTATGGTTCAGTAAAATGTATACATTGGAATATATTGACAATGTATGAAATTGCTATGAGTGATTTGTTATTTAGTATTAGTGACAATGCTGTACAGCTTGTATTTCAGGAACCCCGTGTCTAATTCATGACTAGATTGTCTTCATTTCATACCCTTAGATAAACATGTTAGTTGAGGGGGCTAGCTGTTTTTATTTGTTTATTTTTGTTTTTGACATGTGGAATTTAGTGAACCCACAACCTTCTCTACACTAAAAAATAACAGTCATTCATTCTTGGGTCATACTTAATGTAGGGTGGTGACCATATGAACAAAATTATTAAGGGAGAGAAAATATTGGGTATGGTGATCTGGGCATAAAGATGTCATGTCTTCTAGATGACAGTGTGGTTGATAGGAGACCTTTGATTAAAAAGGTCTATGTTAGGAAGAAGAAACGGGTAGCAGAGAATTTAAACCCATATGTACTATAACCGCCTAATAGAATGTTCATTAAGGCTGTTAGGGGTTAAGAAAGAAAGATATATAATATAGTTAGCAGAGTTGGGGAGGGAATAACAGAAAAATAGTGTAATGTGGAGAGTCTGGTTCATAACCAGTGGATTGGTACTTCATTTTAATAAAGTTCAATCTTTCCTCTTAACCTTTTTGTTGGTACCAGTGTAACAACTGGTATCAAAGCTCCTTCCATAGGCAGTTGGTCACGCATTTGCTGAGAGCAAGAAGTTCTTGTTGTCAACAAGAATGAAGGCTGGATTGTAATCGATCAAGTAAAGATTGGAAGAGTGAAACAGAGATGGGGAAACGAGTGGGTTCTCATGGAATTACAGGATGCACACCTCAAGAAACTCAGACAAAATGGATTGTGTTTTGCAATGGATAGAAAATTTGATGATGGGAGCAATGCACATTGATGGTTCAAACAAGGAAGAATGGGTTGATTTGGAAGTGGAGGAAAAACTTTGTAAAGACAGTATGAGAAAATGGCGAAAATTAGAAACATCTATACTTGAACTAAGTAAGAAAATAAAAAAATATTTTATTGATAACAGTCACAACAATTACATTCTCAGATCTATTTGTAATAATCAAAACCTTTAAAAGGAAAATAAAAATATGTTGACATGAATAGGAAGATTCTAAAGATATTTTTTCATAATTTGGAGATATTGAGAATATTTTTTATCCTAATAATCTGCTATTTACAAGACTCCCCTCAAGTTGGTAAATAAATATCAATCATTCCTAAATTACCTACAAGATCCTGGAATCTGCCCTGAGGAAGTTGTTCTGTGTAAATTCTGTTATCTAAAATACTGTAGGGACATGAGATGTAACCACTAGGCCCCAGTCAAGATTATCTTTCGTGAAGTGCATGTCAATTTCAATATGTTTGGTCCTATCATGTTGGACTGGATCATGCGCAATGCTCATGGTTGACTTGTTATCACATTACAATTGCATAGAGATGTCAACCTTTATTTTAAGGTCAAGTATGATCTTCGTCCAGAGCTCTTCACACACCTTGAGCAAGGGCTCAAAATTCAGCTTCTGCACTACAACAAGATACTCTATCATGTTTCTTGCTTCACCAGGTTACCAAACTTTCTCCAAGAAACATACAGTACCTGGTTGTAGATTATTTGTCCGTAACACAATCTGTACAGTTTGCATCAGTATATATCTTCAGGGTCAGAGTGTCTTATTTCTTGAAGAATAACCCCTGTCTTGGGCTTGACTTCAGGTACGGAAGAATTTTGTCAACTGCTTGCCTGTGTCTTTGTCTTGGACCATGCATAAACTGACTTACCACAATAACTGTATAAGCAATGTCTGGTCTTGTGTGTTGTAAATAAATAAGGTTCCTACCAATCTTTGATATTGGTTCTTTTTACAAGTTAGCTCTTTTCACTTCCAATTCTATGATTTTGTTCAATAGGAACTCCTAGGATTCTCCATACCAATTTACTTGTTTCTTTAAGGAGATCAAGTAAATATTTTTTTCAAGAAATGAAAATCCCCCTTTTTTTTAATAACCAACCTCTATCCCAAGGAAATACCTAATTTTTCCTAGGTCTTTCATTTCAAATTGGGCGGCCAATATTTCCTTTAAAGCCAATTTCTCTGTTTTCTCATCTCGTGCAATAATCATGTCATTTACATAGACCAACAATAGTGTAAGTTTACCTGTAATAGAGTGTTTTATGAACAAAGTATGATCTCATTGACATTGCGTATATCCTAAGGAAGCCATTGCTTTTTTAAATCTCTCAAACCATGCTCTTGATAGAGGAGACAAATTCTAAAGTAAATTAGAGTAAATCCTTATGATGTAGGAAGTTAATAAGGAAGCCATGTGGCAGCCAGTCAGTTAAATTCTGTTATAATTTTCTGCATTGTTAGTTAGTTGGTGCGATACACTCCTATAAATAGCAAGCTCTAAACTAAGCCCATGCATTCTGAATTTTCAATCAAATAATTCTTGTAATCTCTCTCAAGTCAGTACAATTCTTCGGATTCTATTCTTCCATTAGAATCCCTCAAGTTCTGTAGTTCTTCGAATAGTTCCTATTCCTAGTTCTACCTTCATTACCTCGTAATCTCTCATCCTTATTATATATATAAATTAAAAAAATTCCAATTAATAAAATCCACGATTATGCACTATATTTGCAGTCTATGTTTGCTGAACTTTACTTTAGGTCTTCATGTCCTTGGTCATGAAATCATTCGGTTGATATAAACTCTGTCTAAGTAACGAACAAGAAATATACAATAAAATTGCTATTGTTTTAGAAGATTGAGTGCTGTTAGTATTACTGTTAAACATCTTATTATACAGAATTTAAGTAAAAAGCAATTCTAATCCATCGAATTCACTTAATCCTAACCATCTAAAGTAATTTGAACAAATACAATAGATAAAATTACCTGAACATATTGAATAGTACTTCCACTACGTGAACAGTGCTCATTGACAACAACACAAGAAACAACCCAACATTTAACTATACTTGTCCCCTTTACCTTCCGTCCATACTATTAATCTTGTTGATTGTAAGCAGACCCGCCTAGAATGTCTTCCACTATGTGAACACTGCTCATTGACAACAACACAAGAAACAACTCAACATTTTTTTTGGCTACCAATCAGTTAATTGTCTGGGAATAAAATTTTGACAGGATTAACGCGGTCAATATTGTTGTATGCTTCAAATGTCCCTTGTCTGTGTCGTATTGCATCTGTTATACATATAAGAATAATCTACATGTACTCATTCTAGGAGTACCCTTATCTAAAGCTACACAAACTTCAACTGTGATAAAGGGATGAAATTATTTACTGTTATATTTGTTTTATTACACAAAATTGAGCTTAGCATTCTATCCAAGCCTATGCTACCATTCCAATTAATCTCTCGCATATTGGACTTTGAGAGCAAAAAGTGCTGCTAGGAATTTGTTAACTTTTCAGAATTAACCATCTTCATTTGAAATATTCTTTCACAGTAATCTTTTACTTTTGATGCTCTGTATTTCTGCCGGACCTTGTTTTTCTTGATCCAGTAATAAGCAAATTGGTACTATTGTTCCTTTATGTTAGGGGTGGGCATGGATTAGATTTTTAAAAATTCAATCCAAATCCAATAATTGGAATTTTGATAAAATTGGAATTAAAGCCTAGACTATTATATCTGATAAAGTTAGTTTTATTTGAATTTATTTATAATTTTTTACTAAATAATTAAGATATTTTTCTTGATACATTGTTAATTTAGGGGAGAGAGTGATCACAATCAATGGCTAATAGCATGATGGCCCATTCGAGGATATATGTTCGAATATTCTAATTGAAGTTTTTCTTTTTTTCTTTCTTCGAGTATTATTTTTTCTTATTGTGTATTTGTTTTTGCTTATAAAAGTCTTTCTGATTTTTTTATCATGTGGCAATATACACCTATGAGCACCTATCCATGCTGTGTGTTTGTCCATTATTAATATAATAACTTTTTTCTTGCTGAAATTTTCTTATTTCTTTCAATTTTAGTCTTTCAAAAACAAAAAAATATTATATTTATATGGTGAGCAAGACTTATTGGCCTTTTTAGGTTCATTGCAAGGTTGTCAAAATTGAGATCTTACTCAAGATTAGGAAGAGTAGTATAAATTGTAAATCGGAAAATCTAACTACAAAATGGAGGAAGTTCATATATATGCATATATAATTATATATATGTACACATAAAGTAATGAATCAGAATAGGACCCTTGAAAGACATGCTAAAACTTCTATTCAACATCATAAGTGAAAAAAGAGTACAATATGGGTATGTAATCATATATGATATATGTAGTATTGTATGGATTTACAAGATAGTATATGTAGATTGTACTTCTATTACACAAAACAGCAAAGCACCAGAAAAACAATCGGTTGTTTATACCAGTAAAGCAATAACAACTGAATTTAAATGAGTTTAAGGGAAGAAAGAGATACACCAACAATTTATATTGGTTCACTCTTAAACCAAGAGCTACATCCAGTCCCCAGAAGCCACTAGTAATCCACTAAGCAATCAAAACAATTACACACAAACCACCAAAGTAGTGACCTTGAACCCTTCAAGAAACACACTCACTTTGGCACAACACACACCAAGAAAATTGATCTTGACTACCTCAAGAACACACAACACTCCTTGGCAATAACACCAGAAGCCACTGGGTAATCCACTAAGCAATCAAAACAATTACACACAAACCACCAAAGTAGTTACCTTGAACCCTTCAAGAAACATACTCACTTTGGCACAACACACACCAAGAATGTTGATCTTGACCACCTCAAGAACACACAACACTCCTTGGCAATAACACCAGAATCACAGAAGATTAAAAAAGAATTACACTTGTTTACAGAATAATCTGAAATCAATACAGATGCAATTCTATTCCACTCTTTCTTGAGAAAACCCAAAGCTTGATGTGAATGTTCAAAACTTGAAAACAATCTTTCTCACAACTTAAAAACTCAATTCTGTTTCACTTATTTGTTTTAAAACATAAACAAACCATTTATACTTTTCAAAGATTGGTCAAAGCATTTAATAGAGGAGCGTATTAAGTTGGAAATCATTTAAAGCACACTCAACCACCAAACTAGAATTCTGTTAGGATTTTCAAAGAAATAATCATTTAAAACCACGAAACAATCGATTGTTTTGGTTTGACAGCAAGTCAACCAACCAAAACAGTTTTCAACATTTTTCAAAAACACCTAAGAGTAAAACAATTGGTTGTTTCGACAAAACAAGGTTGTTTTTCACTTAGTTTGAAAAACACTTAAATTCAAAAGGTTTTAAAACACATTAGCTTTAGATTCAATAAAGAGTGGATTGCACTTTTTAAACTACCCAGATCCCACCCCAAACATAGCAGCAACTTCAGCCTTGCATCAAACACTTTGGATTTGGATTCTTCAAAGCCCTTGATCACTCTTGATCAACGAGAATAACAGATTCGAGAAAGCTGTAGAAAAAACAAGAGAAGGGGGTAGAATCACATAGATGAGAGAATACTAAGTTAAAACAGAGAAGGAGAGTGTGTCAGGGAGAAAGAGAATACGGAGGTAGTGATTTTTGTTTGGAGAAGGATAAAAATGCAGTGGTAGTTTTGTCAAAGGTAAAAAGAGCGCAGTGATTTTTGTTTCTGCTAGAGGAAGATTGGTAGTTTAGGTGAAAAAGGTGTGATAACTTTTTGATTATGCCAATAGGGAGAGTGGTAATTTTAGGTGAAAAAGGGGGTTAACTTTTGGTTATTTATGAAAAGAAGAGCCAGTCCGAAGAGGTGCAGGGGGTTTTGACAGTAGAAGGAAAAACGAAATTCGGCTTTGTGCTTAATTAGGGTATTTTTGGGGCTGAATCAGATTGTGGATATAAACGGGTCGCAAACCCAACCAGCTCGGAATACAAAACTTGGCTCACAAGCCGCACCCATGCAAGTCTTGATTTTCAATGATGATCAGATGCTATTCACCAAAATCATAGATGCATCAATCTTATGCTCTAGAACACAATTTTGACTAGATGACTCATTGGTCTAGTTAAGTTTATTGATTTATTTGTAGACTTTTTATAAATTAGTTAACATAAATAGATTTTTAGGTTAGATAAGAATTTTTAACCGGTCATACTTGTAATAGGTAAATAGGCCAATGATGCCTTGGTTGAGGCTGAGGATGCCTTGAAGAAGGCCATGCCAATGATGCTCCAAGCGAGGTCGTGTTGAGGATGCTCCAATTGAGGTTGAGTTGAGGATGTCTCAACGAAAGACCAACCTAACATTGCCCTAATCGTGGTCTTGACCAAAGAGGCACTTTGCAGATAGAGTAAAAAATGGCTCAGCCGAAACTAACATAAAATTGTCTTGACCAAACATTTCTTTTGGATGAACATTGATTTTTGAATTTTTTAAAATCCAAAAAAATATCCAATCCAAATAATTGGATTTAAAATCCAAAAGTATGGATTTGGATTTGAATCAAATTTGTTAAAATGGACTTAAAGAGATTAGTATGATAATGGATTGTCTTAAAAAGTGGACTTTAAGCCTATTTTAACCACACAAAATCGGCTCTTAAGGTGAGGTTTATACCTATTCATACATTATATTTTTACCATATCTCTAGTCAATGTTAGATCTCTAATACACTTCCTTTTGTTGAGGATGAACATGTTGAGCATGAGATTAGATATTCGTGGGTGATTCGATAGTAGTCTGATAAGCCAAACAAACCTCATTAGAATTGAGTGCTTACCACTAGGTCATAAGCTACAAATGATAGTCAGAAAGCAACTCTCTTTATTTAAGAGCATAGTAGTCCAAACACCACGATTCAAGTGTGACCTGGCCCATTTGGCCTATATCATGGGATAATTGATACAACTTGCAATAATCTTCCTCTCAATAACTGAGCTATTGGGAATTGAACTCATGACCTTGACTTTGATACCAACTTAAAAAGTGGACTTTAAAGATTAATTCAATTTCACAAAACTGACTTTTAAAATGAGGTTCATATATATATTTATATTAGAATTTGGTCATTTCTTAATCAATGAGGGATCTTCAATGGATTGGATTTGAATATTTAGATGTTTTGCACACCCCTGCATAAGGTTTTTCCTTTTATTTAGTAATATCTAAAATTACCTAGTAAATTAGTTTGAATTTTAATTTTTGCTCTTCTATGTGTGGATCAGACATATTTAAAGCTTATTATTTTAAATGTGTCTTGGGTGCCATAACAGTCAACCGTTGTGACCACTAGAAGGATTTTAGAAAGAATTGCTGTTCATTATGTTTCACAAAGAATGGCATGGAAGCTTCTTAAAGGTATGCTGATAAAACAGTTTTTGTTTACTACAGGAAGAATCAATTAAAGTTTTATTAGTGAAAGGTGGTTGTTTTATATTCCGAGCTCTCCAAAAGATCTTACATGTAGTTGGTTTTTCGAATTTCTCAAACAGATATCCCTAGATCAGCAACTCGCAAGGCTGGAAAGAACATGCCTACTGTGGTTTACTTCTATTGTGTGAGCAGAACAACATTCAGAGGTCAAATCTATCCATGAATAGTATCTGTTCATTATGAAATTGCCTGAGCTTTTTGACTTCAACAACTAACTTGTGACATTCTTTTTGTTTTGTACAGGACACATGCTTGGCGTTGCAGCATCATGGCTTGTCCAAGTTGGCATTGATCTATATAGATTCTTTTCCTCGGTATTCAAGGTGCAGAAGAAGGATAATGATGTTGATAAAACCAAAGAAGTTGGAGTTCTTGGACAGAGGATTTTCATCACTACAGTTAGATGTACTTCAGCTTTAATTTTTGCTTCCATAGGAGCAGGAATCGGTGCAACCCTTGTTCGTCCATCGCTGGGCCAGTGGATTGGTAAGAGACATTAATTTTATTTTACTTTGTAATTTTCTTCTACTCATTGAAAAAACCTGTCTAAACAAAATCTTGAGTTGATTCTTCTTTGTTCCACTTCAATAGGCTTAATAGTGTCTTCCTTTTCTTCAGGATGTGCTGCTGGTGATTTGGCAGGCCCCATTATTGTAGCATTTTGTGCTGACCAACTATTTCAAGTGAAACTCTGAATAGTTATATTTTCTGACAGATTTTTTACCCACCCACATCAAATAACTGCGGTATATTATGAATTTTGCTGTATTTGGTAGCCATATTTGATTGAGCCATTGGAAGTTGGTGAACCTGCTTTTAGCTCAAAGCATTCTAACATTTTTCAGTCATGCTAGATAATTCGTTATTGTTTCAACATAATACGCTTTCCAAGCTATTTTGTTACTGTATTTCGTAATTTGTTTGAAATTTATTTATTTTTGAAGATGGGATTCCAAGCTTAACAACTAAACATAATATGCAAGTGATTAGTTATTGGTACTGGTCCACTTGGTAGGAGAAAACTGCATTTTCCACTATATTTAAGTGGCATCTTTCCTTTTTTGTTTTACTTCAGAAAATTTAATTCTTGAAGAACGTTTGATACACATTTCAAAAATGAATTTTTGGAAGTGATTGTGTTGATATTTGATATAGGTTTATTTATATATATATATATATATATATACATATATATGATTTGTTTTTGTTTTGAATATTTAATAAAAAAATTCATATTGTGATTTTTCAAGTGTATTATTATTAAGTTGATATATGTGTTAAATATATTTCATTACGTGTATTGATATGATGGGTTATGGTAGGTTGAAAATATATTATTTAAAATTAGAAGTTATTGGATAAAAAAAATATGAATTTAAAAGTATTTTAGTGACTTAAGTAAAAAAAACTACAAATAATTAAAAAAAACAATTTTTTTAATTTATTGAATACTCAATTTGTAACAAAGATTTATAGTACTCAAAACAAAATTGATTAATCTTAGAAGTTAATGTAAAATATATGAAAATTTAAAGTTTTAAAATTCATTGAATAAAAAGATAAATTTAAAAGTATTTTACGGACTTAAATCAAAATAACTACAAATAAGTTTTTTTTTTAAAAAATTGTGTTATTTATTTATTAAATATTCAATTTGAAAAAAATAGAGTATTTAAAACAAAATTGATTATCTTAAAAGTTAATGTAAAAAAAAATGAAAATTTATTTTTTTAATTCAATTATTCTGTTTATGGATGTAAAATGTATTATCTTTTATCGATTAAAATAATAATTGATTTAAAGTCATTTTCTAGAAGAAGAAAAATTAATATAAAAGTGTTTCCTGAGTTCTAAAATAAATGTAAAACATCGCGATGTAAAAGAGGTATATCTTATAAGTATGGTCAAAAGTATTTTATAATTGAAGAAATGGAATCGTTTATCTAATTGATAGCTAGATGTATGTATTTTGTAAGTAATTGTCAACTTTTTCGTTAACTACATATAAAATCTTTGTTACCGTATCCTTTATTATATGAAAATCCATCCAACCCGCTAGGAAAAGTGTGGAGCGGGTTCACTAGTTCAACCTGCCGATTTGTTTAAGTCGGTCTCGTATAATTTTGCAGTCTGCGCAGGTCAACAACAGGACAGGTGGGCTGACCTACTGACAAACACAAAAAAAAAAAAAAAGTTGTGTACTTATGTCAAACACCTATGCTAATAATGTTTTTCAAATTTGACTGAACTAAGATCATATTTTATTTTGTATGAACTGAACTAAGATCATATTTTATTTTGTATGATGACCATTTTGAACCATTAATTTTAATTTACACGAGTTAAACAACTGAAATGACCTTGTGATATCATTGCTTATCAAAACATAATCTGTTTCGGATAGACTCTTATTATGCAGAAGATGTAGTACATATTAAAATTGTTGACAATAAATTAACTGTGGAGTACTTATGTCAATTTGAATGCATTCAAAATATAGAAAGAAAAAAAAGCCAATAATATCTCTTCAAAAAGCCAATAATATCTCTTCAAAAAGCCAATAATATCTCTTCAAAAAGCCAATAATATCTCTTCAAATTGGACTGAAGTAGTTGAACCATCATTTCTTTCTCTTGCTTGTTGTGAGGAATATGATCATATTTTATTTTGTACTATAACCATTTATTTTGTACGATGACCATATTGGTTGAATCATTAATTTTAATTATATGTTTATTATATATTTTTCGACAAAATCTTAAATTGCAAATTGAATTGGAATGGATGGGAAATGTACTAACATGCATCCAAGATGCTTTTAAATTGACTACGTTTAATGTAGTGGTGTAGTTGTTTGATGTTTTGGCATGTTTTGAAATGGAAGAATATTGATGTTTGATGTTTTATCTTAATTGAATTATTGATGTTTGACTAGTGTTTAAATTGTTGTGCATAAAAGCAAAGTAGACAATAAAAAAACAGTACAAAAATCAGGTTTACTTCCAAAAATTTTCAACAATGAATTATTCATCGGTTGATCAATATATCGTTCATTCAATCATATAAATAGAATTGGATTGACCAAACACGTGTGAGCGAAAGACAATTAAATCTCAATAATGAAATATGCGTCCACTAATTTATTCAATACCTAATTCGTCTCCAAGCGTCTACTCACAAGGTTTTTAATCGTTTAGCTCTTGAATCATGCATCGAAGAGATAGTTTAGAAAACTAAACAAGAATTTAATTAAATAAAAAATTGAATTATCCACATGCGTTCAAAAATAATTTCCAAAACAACAATTAAACTCATAAGAGACTAGACATTAACACAATAAGATATTGAAGAAGAAAACTTTAATTGCATAGAACCTCAAAACAAATTGTGAAATTAAAAGAGAATTAACCCAAAAGAGTTTAGCTTTTCATGCAAAGGACAAACAAAATGATCACAAAGAAGAAAATAAAGAAAACTAAGAAAATCCCAATGTTGTATTTTTCGAGCGCAATTGTGAAGGTGAATGCTTTCTCCTTGAAGTTGCATTTTTTTATAGGTTTCTTTATTCTAAGGATCTCAAAATAATACTTTTAGTTAATATATTGTTCAAAGTTTCTCAATTTCCATCTTTCCATAATGCTCGAATTCAATTAAAACTTTTATCACGAACTTTGTTTCTTTGTAATTTTGCAAAAGATTTGATTTCAATTCTGTTTATGAGATATTGTAGATTTTATTATCTAATTCTTTAACTTGAATTTTGTATTCTGTTTTGATTTAAGGAAGCAACTTGAGCTTTTGCATATTCGGGCCACCCGTAAAGGTAAACACTTTCTTCAGTCTGTCTAGTCAGACACTCCTATAAGACCATTTACTGCGTTTAAGCACTAGATCGTCGACAAAACACAACTTTAACAAAAATAACATTTAAGGCCAAAACAAACCCAATTAGATGAATATCAATTAAAATAATGAATTTATTTATAATTACAGTCTAAAAATATATGATTGAAACTTTTAAAGTGTGAAAAAAATTATACTTATAAAATATCCTCACTTATCATTTTGCACTTCTAGACAATAAACTCACAATGAACCAAAAGAACAAAGTACAAACGAATGACAAAATATTAAAATATTTATTTGAAAAATATAATTTTACATATATTTTAAATAAGTTTTTTTCTAAATATTATTACATAAATTTATTATTATATTTCACTAAATATATAAAATAAATTATATGTTAAATAACAAATTCATGACAATTTTCAATTTTTACTTTTTAAAATTTATTTATTGTTACTTATATTCACCATTATTAATATTTTTTTATTTTTTATTTTCAAATTTATATCATAAAATTATATTTTTACAACTTGTTTCAGATTAATTATTGTTATTTTATTTTTAATAATTATCATTGTATATAAAATTATTAAAATTGAGTTACTATAACGTAAAATTGATTTTTATTCATAATATAAAATTTAATATAAAATTTAGACATTTTATGTCTTTATTTTTTTAACATCACAAACACGTTCTAAGAGAACTATATTATAATATTATAATTAATATAAAATATTTTATTTTAACATTTTAATCTATATTGAAAATTCATTTATCAAGAAAGAAAAACTCGCAAAATTCATTTCAGTAGTTTTTTGAATACAAATAGAAATGTATAAAATTTGAACTAAACACAAAAAATAATTTTAAGTAAAAATACAGTGATAACAAAGCACATTTAACCCATTAACATAATTATAACAATAAAAGTTTATATCATGTATTCTCCATTATTTAAAAAATCTAAGTTGGTACTTACTTAATTTAAACCACTTTATTATTATTATTATTAATATTTTAATTATTTAAATTTGTACTTAAATTTTTTCTTTCTCCATTTTGAAAAAAATAAATGTAAAAAGATTATGCTAATCTAAATTGGGTTATACAGAAATTAAATTCCGGCCACAATACACAAAATTCAGACTGAATTCGGCTCAGCAACCGTACAAGGAACAATGAATCCTTCTCTACTTGCGTAAAATTTTTGTTTTGATTAATAGGATGCTATTGGATCAAAAAATTCCCATGCACACTTCTTGAGTTATTTGCACCTATTCTCTCTCTCCTCTTTCTTGGAGAAGAAGATGAAGAACCATCATCACTCTCTTAAATTGTAGAACACCACTCTCACACACTTCACTGGGTAAGCAAAACACAGCCTTCCACAATGCTCAAATGCTTCTCCTTCAAATCATCTACTTCTTCACCAACCATCCAAAACCCTTCCCAAGGTAACTAACTCCTAAACCCATTCTTCTTTCTCAACAACTTTTTCCTCACTTAACTGACAAAACGTTGCGTTTTGCAGAGAGCACATCCAGCATCTCTCGCGAGTACCACCACGCCGTGCACACCACGTCTTTTTCCGAGATTCGCTTCAACGTCGAGGCCCAGGCCCACCACCTCAACCCCACGCGCGAGCGCGTTCAACAAGCATTAGACCACTTCAACCCCGATAACCTCACGCGCCTCTTCTCCGCGTTCTTCGACCACACCGAAACTGCCTCCGACCTCTGCCTCCACCTACACCGCTGCCTCCTTCGCGCGCGTGCCCTTCACGCGCCGCTCCTCGATCTCTTCCAAAGCCTGGACCCTTCCCACCCCTCCCAAAACGACTGCGTTCGCGCCCTCGACCTCTTCCAGCCCTTCCACACCCTCCCAAACCCCATCCCCGACTCCCACACCTTCTCCGCCATCCGCGCCGACCTCTCCGTCCTCAAAACCACCCTCGACCACCGCGCCGCCAGATCGCTCAGGAGCCTCCGCCTCTCCCGCCGCCTCTTCCGCGGCTCGGCCATCTGCCTCGTTGTGGTTGCAGTTGCCGTGATTGCCGCCACCGTCGCCGCCACTGTGCACGCTGTGGTTGCAATTGCTGGAAGTGGTGCCGGTTTTGCTCTGCCGGTTTGTGCGTCTGAGAAGAGGGAACTTGCGAGACTGAGGCAGCTTGATGCTGCTGCCAAATGTGCTTACGTGTTGAGCAACGATCTCGGGACGATCGACGCTCTGGTGTCGCGGCTGCGCGCGGCGGTGGAGGGGGACAAGGTGTTGGTGGGCCTTGGGTTGGAGAGGGGAAATGAGAGGTATCTTGTGGAGGAAGTTATCAAGCAGCTCTGGAAGAGTCACCAGGGATTTTTGCGCCAGGTTGAGGATCTTGAGGAGCATATATTCCTCTGCTTTTATAACATTAACAAGGCAAGGCTTTTGGTTCATCAAGTGATATGCACTGATTCAACTTCCTAGTTCTAATTCATAACCAATTCATCAAGCCTTTAAATTCTTATTCTAATTCATCCTTGCAGCTGCATTGCAATTATTGTACCCAATGCAGACTTTATAGTAGTTTCACCTTGTAGACATGTGATGTTATATACTCTCTCTTGCTTAAAATTCATTTCTAGTTTGGTAGTTTGTATAAAACTCATCATATTATGCACTTTTCTTTTGTTTTCTCATTTCAGTTTTTGTTCTGTCCATTTTTGGACTTGTGCAGATACCAGTCGCGATGCAATTCAAAAAATCTTGCTAGATTCTAACCCAAACTGTTATTTAATAATTAACCATTTGCCTCCTATGCTAAATTTCATAATTTTTGGGTTAAGTTTTTATGATAATAAGGGTCATTCCAATGGAACTGTGAAATGTGTGACAAAAATAGTAGTAGATATTGAAATGACACCAAAAGCCAGCATTCTGGATTTATTTTAAAGCTTTGTACAAATCTTTTTTAAACTGCACTTCAGATATTATTCAGAAGCGCGACCATGAGATCTTGTAATATTTGCTATGCTATTGATCTTGGTTTTGATTTCTGAAGCACAAACATGTGAGGTTAGGGGCAAGGGATGAAGGAGTGCAAAACTCAAAATACTGGCCCGCAGGTTCACCTTTATGGGATTTAAGGTAATAGATCCTATTTCCCTACCAATGTCAATATTTATCCCAATGAAATTCACCAAGACTTTATTTGTTTACTAATGGGTTTAAGAACATTGCAAAGATTTAACAGAAGATGAAGAATGAGGAAGTTTTACTGTGAAATTATGGGACATAACATGATTACTACTGACAAATATTCCAAACCACCATCAAGGAGAGGTGTTTCCCTGCCTTGCCTTGAGGACAAGCTCTTCAGTCGTGGTGCCAATGATCTCGTTAGCCCGTTTCAGCCCAACGCATTGGTATCGGTTAATGATATCCTGAACTCAAAGGAAAGCTTTCAGTCAAATAAAAAATCTTAATCTTCTGATCAGCGTGTCTTAGGTAACAACAGTGAAACTTATCTCCCAGTTTTATAAACATATTTACTATACATACAATACAACCACAAAGCCACAAACAAGATGTCAAAATGTACTCTTACATGTATATTGAAGAGTCTAATAAACAAAATTATACAATCAATTAATCCTCATTCATGTTAAGCACAACTTGTTTTCCTTGATTGGTGAATTAGAAATAGGATGGAAAAAAAGAGTTAAGTGGTATATATAATAACATTTACTAACTAGAAATAGGAAGGAAAAATTAAGAAATAAATGAGCGAGGTTTTTTTTTTTTTTTTTTTTTTTTAAAAAAAAATTTTTTTTTATTTTTTTTTTAAAATTTATAAAAAAAAAAAAATTTATTTATAA
>Ga0123342_1003050_pt1 | contig 27284 bp, 8 predicted proteins | sample Turbeawhitnodule_FD_89960 | JGI IMG/M metagenome (GOLD analysis project Ga0123342, IMG submission 89960) | Root nodule microbial communities of legume samples collected from Mexico - Turtle bean Mexico white nodule | ecosystem: Host-associated > Plants > Roots > Nodule | place: Mexico: Nepantla...
AGTTTTCCAAAAACAAAACGTCCTCGCATTTCTTCAGTGTATCCTTTTTTTGGGATTTGTTTATGGACCTGCCTGCTTACCTGGGGGCAAAAAACATATGAAAGTACTTGTGTGAATTTTTTTCAACGCAATACGGACCCAAAATAAAATTGCAGAAAGTATGGCAAAATTTCGCAAGTTTCGGTAGAGGATAGCCTTTGTTTGCACAAAATTTGTGAAAAATTCTCCCATAATAGTTTTTTACTGAAATTGCATGTAAGAATCTTGACTGAATTTGGGACAAAATGCAACAATTTTCAGGTCAAACAGATGAGTATTCACCTAGAAAAAAAATCAAACAGTTTCAAACACAAACGAACCTTCCTTTCAGCCCTGGAAGTGATGAATAAAAAATTTATTGAAAATCTTGTGGGACGAATTTGGTGCTCAAATCTCAGCCAAAACTCAATAGACACAATGACGAATGTCTGGTAAAAATTTTATACCAAAATATCCAAGGAGTAAGATGTAGTAAGTCCCAGACCAAGAGTGAACAAAACTGGTTTTCCGAAAACAAAACGTCCTATCTTTTCCTCCTTGTATCTTCTTTTTGTGATTTCGTTTATGGACATGTCTCCTTACCTGGATGCAATCAACATATGAAAGTACTTGTGTGAATTTTTTCTACGGACCCAGAATAAAATTACAGAAAGTATGACGAAATTTTGCAAGTTTCAGTAAAGGATACCTTGGTTTGCACAAAATTTCTGAAAAAAATTTCCAGGAATTTTTTTCCCTAAAATTTCAGGTAAGAATCTCGTCTGAATTTGGGACAAAAAGAGAAAAATTTCAAGTCAAACGGATGAGTATTCACCTAGGAAAAAAATCATCACACACAAACAAACATTTCTTTAAACCTTGACAGTGATGAATAAAAAAATTATTGCAAATCTTGTGAGACGAATTTGGGACTCAAATCTAAGCCAAAACTCAATAGACACAATGACAAATGTCTGGTAAAAATTTCATACCAAAATATCCAAGGAGTAAGGCGTTGTAAGTCTGAGTCCGAGAGTTAACAAAATTGTGTTAAAATCGTGATAGAATTGTCATAATGCCAATAAATATTTTTTGAATTTGACATTTCAGTGATACATATCCTACAAGTATCACACAAGTGTCGAGATACGATACATGTGTCTGATACAAACACACCATTTAAAAAGTATGCCCAAGCCTCATAGGACTAATTGTTGATTATTTTTCACTTAGAGGATATCAATTTATTTATAATTTTTGTCTTCAACTTCTACGTGTAAAGAAGACCATACTATGTAAACATAAATTCATATTTCTTTAATCACTTGTTTGAACAATATTTAAATTTTCTTCTTCATTAATCATAGTTACAGTTTTGCCTGCTAAACAAAAAGACGGATTGATTATAGTTCAATTAATTGTTAAACCAAAATATCAACACATGGATTGCTGATAATATAGTCTTTAAAAGGAAACACCAAGTTTTGATTCGTGCAGCAATGATCCTAGAAGATTATAGTGCCCAATTTTAGCATAGAAGACAAAAAGACATAATAACATAAATTTCAACTTACTAATATAACTATCATTTAATAATATTATCTTCTATCACATGATTGTGGATATGAAACCTATCAACCAACACTACCATTAAATGATCCACTAAATAAATACAAAATCCAACGCTTTTATTTTCATTCAATAATCTATAGTTTTAGAGATTAATGTTAAAATTATCACAAATCCAACACTTGTTATTTTTTAACTATTATAGTTGTATAACATTTATCAAAGGAATGAATTAATTTTTATTTAAGAAATGAGTCAAATTTTAATACCATTTATAATACTCACACATTCTATTAAATCAACAAGACTAAACTTTTTTATTATTTGATTTTTTAATGTATATTTGAATGCTTTTAATTTTTAAGATATAATTATTTTCTCAAATTTAATGACAATATTTATATTTATAACAATCTTTACCTTAAACATTTTGTAATATATTAAAATTTATCTTAAAAAAATTATTGAATCTATTACATCACTTATAATAATACTGACAAATATCACTTCAACCAAAAGTGTTGTATATCATTCTCATTTTAGAAACTAATTTTATAAAAAAAATTAAACTTAAACTAATTTCTCCATAATCCTTGAGCAACCATGTTGAAAATAAAGTTTAGATGAATTGCACATAATATAATTTTTGTTTAATAAACAAGTAAAAATGTAAATACTGTAATAATAAAATACATGTATAAAAAAAATTATACATTTGAAATTGCAAACATCTTATTATCCTATCTCTTTCGTACTTGACGTGACCTGTGGTTGACCATGGCATCTCTGTTCTTTACTTTGCAGTGTCTTCTAAATTATTGTTTCCTTCCAACCCAAAACAAAATGCTACTCATTTCACCTCATCTATATTTTAAAGGGGACAAATTTGTTTCACTTCAATTCTATACATTTAAAAAATAAAAATAAATGCATTTGTTTGAATTTAAGTTCCATAAAAAATTATTTCAATTTTAAGTATAATATTTTAATATATGAATTTTAATACATATATATTTATTAAAATAATATTTTTTATTTTTTAAAGTATAATTATTATTTTTACAAAAACATATAATATAAGTTTACGGGTTAATTCTATCTAATTTCATTTAAACCGAATTTAAATAGGTTGTGTGTTAGATATTTAACTTCAATTCATAATATTTTTTTAATCTAATCAATCTATTTTAGTGACTATTTAGAATTATTCACAAAACTTACTTTACTAAATTTATGGGTCGTATTCATTTTTTTTATCTCTAATAAATCGTAGTAAGAGTGCTAAGAAAGAAATATTGGATTGGTGAGTTCAAAAGTATATATAAAGAAGAGTTCAGAAACTGAGTTAAAAACATTTTAAGGCAAATAAATTATATGTGCTAAATTTTGTTCTCATTTATTGAGTGGATTTTGATAACTACACATAAAACATCTTCAATGACACATAAAAGGCTCCACAACAATAATTATTCTAACTCAAAATTGACACTTATATAAACCTTTATATATATATATATATATATATATATATATAGAGAGAGAGAGAGAGAGAGAGAGACTATAATTGACAGCTATATCTATTTTATATGTTATTCTAGGCCATAATTGATACCTACCTTTTATGTTATTTTATATATACGTATATTTACTATCATATTCATTTAGCTAAACTCTTGTATATTTAAAGCATCAAATATTTTGCAAATACTCTATTTTTTTCTTATACTAATCTAATTGTTTTTAGCTCTCATTTTGGAAGTATGATATTATTTGTAGAAATTAAACCTGCAACTACATAATAGTAGTACAATCAAGATGTTCAACTTTTTCACCAAAGATTAACTACAACCAGGAAGGAAGTTATATTATAAAGATAGTAAACGAAAACTAAAATAATAACTTATATAATTGGGCAAACAAACAAAAAACAAAGTTAATTAAAACAATAAACAATTATAGTAAAATAAAGAAATGAAAAATTGTTATTGATAGATTATAAGTTAGTAACTCATTCTAACACCCCTGACCTGAGTAATTAAAAAAGTTAGCTGAGTCGTGTGGAAGAGAGCAAGATGATAGATTAGAAAAGGAAACTGTGAAGGTAAAAAATGCTACGAGAATGTGAATAACCTGAAACCAATTGAAATAAATTTATGTACGAAATTATCGTACAAGTCGTACTTGGGTACTGACTTTCTGATAAAGCTCTAAAAATATAATTACTTTTTGGAAATGTTAAGGGGATACATAAGCAAGATACTGGTTCATCTCATTCCTTGGAAGAAACGTTAAAGTGCTTGTTTCAAATAGTCAAAACTACAAAGATACACTTTATTGAATAAATAAAATTAAATAGAGAGAAGAAAGATCATACCTTACATAAAATGAAAAGAAAGACAAATATTTACATACATAAACCTCTACATGGAAGCTAAAAGGTCTCTCATCTCTGCAACTGATGGGATTGACTCCGTAGGGTAAATCTTAGCCACAAGTTGGGCAAAACCTTCGTACTTATCAAGAAACTCCTTCTGCAAAATTTACAAAAAATAAATACGATTAATTAGCACGTATTTTCTACTTAGTTTTACAATCACAAACCTGCATTGAAAATACATAATTGCGTGAAGGTGGAAAAAATGATCACACAACATCAAAATTTATCTTAATGTCTGCAAAATTGCACTTGCTATCAACCAAACTGGCGAAACACTTGTTAGACACTCACTGACGACTGTTGGCAAATATTTAGTGGAAAAGCCTTCATTTAGTACATCTTACCTTGCATTTGTCCCATAAAGAGGGTAATAGTTCCTCGGAAGTCAAGTTCTTTTGCAGTTTCTTATACATCGTAGCAATGGACTTGTCAACCTAAGTAGAGGAGCAAATACATAAGTTCAAAGGCAGACATACAAAGTGAGAAGATCTTCCAAGAAAATCAGAATCACCGTACCCCAGATAAACTGGATTTTAACATCTTCCGAAGATCCAGTTTTGACAGTCCAAGTTGAAAAGGAATCTGAAATTTATGCAAAAGAATAGAACTCTGTGAATGTTGAAAGTCAAATTTAATGTGAAATTTGTCTAACTAATTAATTCACAGTTTCATGCATCCAGGAAAACATAGACAAGAAAAGACAATGTTAAAAGATGCATCAGCAAACACAATTCTTCAAGCTCGCAAAATTCGTCAGTAGTCTTCCTTAGATGCCGGTGCTCAGTCAATGAAGTAGCTTCAACCACACGAAGTTAATTCATCTGAACATAGTCTGGGTCTACTTCTATCACTCTTTGGTATTCATCTGCTGAAGTTACCTTTTTTGAAGAGCCACCGTATTACACCTCTTTAGTTGAACCAAGTGTTAAGAGAAGTCTACGAGGTTTTACCTATTCCCTATTTTAGTCACTTGGTCCATCTTTGCTTCCTTGTGAAAACCATCCCCAGTTCAACAGCCTTATTGGATGCAACTCGCCAAATCCACATTAGTGACCCCTAGTCAGTAATAATACACTCAGCCCAGAAACCTATAGGACTTTGTCATGTCGTTTGAATTAAAAGTTGATCACACAGTCGATTCTAGAAGACTTGGGAAAATTGGTTATAACTGCTAGTAGCGCTTATTTTACATTTTTATATTTTGCTAGATTCCTGGAAGTGTAGATTGCCAATTATTGGCTGTTGTACTTCGTTAAAAATTCCTGTGATGAAAAAATACAAGGCAGAGAAGAATAAATTTACCATTATTTAGTAGCTTAGTCTAGTTATCTCATTTCCTAAAATAGAACAGTACCCCTATCATGTGTCCTCCTTTATCAAGTGACTTGACCTTCTATGGACCTGCATGAACTCCCTCTCACTCACTGAAAGGGTACTCAAATATACAAGGTGACTTAGTTTCTCGCCCATAAACACAGTGACAGATGACTTAGTTTCTCTATCGCTGGGTGAACGTGTGTAAGGGTTGACCCATATGGTAAAATTAACTTAAAATCACTTAGTTGCTAAGCAGTACACCTAAGGTCTTAAAGTAACAATACCTTTTCTCTGGTAGCTAAAATTGCTTGTTTATTTCTCTCTACGCAGCCAATAGGTCATTGACCATTATATTAATTATTGTTAAAATGTTTTTCTTCATTAAGATCTGAATAAAGAATATCCGGAGCAACAACCACTTGGTTTTGCTGCGTAGGGTGATTGGGATTTAGTTTTGCAGGTTAGGGAAAGCAACCACATAAGGTTATATTCATCAAAACGCTTTGGGTTGATTATCATATTTCTTAATCAATTTAGTGATTCATTCTCTCTTGTTTTTCTTCCTCCGTCTATATATCTAAAACCTCATTATTTGAGAAAGTGAGAAACATTGCAAACAGTTAATTCGATAAATAGAATTTCTACACATGACAAGATGCAGTATAGCAGGAAGTAGTACCCTGGAATCTATGAAGGATAAAAATGTAGCACTATACACACAAACCTCTTCAGGTGGAACAGTGAACATCAAATCCTCAATCCTTCGAGCAAACTGGAAAAGGCGTTCAAATTGCTTTCCAATGCAAAATAAGGGATAATCAGCGGGGTCCCAAGGATACCAATTCATGTGTGTTGACACAAAAATTGAAAATAGATTATACTCACATAGTAGATTATCATGCTAATATGACGTGTACAAGCTTGCTCATAGGCTTCACTGGCCTGATGATAAAACTTGGCCAAAGTGGGCACAATGTTGGCGAGGTCATACAAACTGAGTAAAAAGAACAAAATAATTGAAAAATGGAAAATGTCTTTCCTTGCAAAATCAACCGAGTCAAATTAAATAGCCTCTTGGCAGAGGAATTACCTATTCTGAAAGGCTGCATAGTTCTCAAAAAGAAAAATATCTGCATGCTTCGGTTCTGTTTGTGCAATTTTTTCTAAAGTTGCAAACATTATGCTAACCTGTCAAGCAACATTCCCAACGGCAATGTTATGGTAACGGTTATGTAGTAAATTGAAAACAAAAATATTAAGGACTTATTTCCTCCTATGTGAGCTACAGACAAAAAAGTGTAATTAGTAAACCAACAAAATTAATAATTCAAGATAAAGAAAACTTAGCAAGAACTCTATTATAGAATATCTCCATTCTACAAGATGGCGTGGAGATGCTATGCTACACCATATCTTCATGACAAGAACAATGTTGCTAGTACAGTTCCACTAAATATCCTCTATAATCTATTTACATTAGTTGTACTTATTCCTATTTACTGATACTCATTTCTTACAGTAAATAAAAATTGGAAATATGCTCTATTTGATCCAAGAACCTGATAATTAAAATCTATAAAGTCTACCCCTTTTCTCTTATTTTAATCTCATTACTTTCTAAAAGTATGTTCTTGACTTGTCAGAAAAATAAAAAACACATAAAACTGGATAGAGTTCTTAACGAATCACTTACAAATTTTGTATATGCTTGGTCAACCAAATCCCTAGACTGACCCTGGATGTACTGCTCCATCCGAGTTGCAAGGGTTGCAAATCTAAGCAAAACAGTCAACGAAACATTTAGCATCAATCACAGAGACTTGAGAGTTGAAATAAATGCATACTAGAAAGAATCAATTGCAGAAGTAACTTATAATTGCTTCCAAAACAAAAACCATTATTTCATAAATATCATTATCCATTGAAATGATTTTAACCAATCTGTCTACAGAACTGTACCTTATTAGCAGATTGATCTTACACCAATTTCAGTAGTGTAAACAATTATAATATTTGCTCAACTTGTACCACAAATGTGTGTGTAAAAACTCAACCTGGAAAGTAAATTTTCAACAAAGAATTTGAAAATTCGTGTAATTTCAGGAACCCAAAATGAACTAACCCAGTGCAGTTTGCAAAATGTAGGGGATCATAATAGAACAATTTTAGTGTAACATTTTTAATAGAGACAAATTATGGTGTTAAGATCCTTTCATGCAATTAGAGATACTATTCTACTTCTCTCTTTCTATGTTCCAAACCTTGCATAACTGGCTAAAAAGGTAGCAGATAAGTGTTGTACTACTACCATTACAAAATTAACTTCTTATTAGTTTGGAGGAGGGGAAAAATAAAAAAAACAAATTCATTTCACCTGGGAATGTAGGAGAGAACACCCATTTGGCGAACATTCCGTTCATTTCTTTCAATTTGATGGCAAGCTTCATCAACAAACTGCAAAAACATTTCCAATTAAATAAATCAGGTTAGCATTTCAATTTAAAATGCAATGGAAAAATAGTCTTCTTCATGGTACTAGTCACTTACACGGTTGAACTGCATAGATATCCGAGACTCCAGGTCACGAAGTAAATCACGTACAAATCCTGCTGCATCAGCTTTCTGACCAGAGAGATAGCGCTCTGTTATTCCATGCATTGATATACAGCGTAGAGGATCAATCTTGTACGCCCAGTCCACAACAGCATAAAAGTCTTCCTGAAATCATAAAAAAGATTATTTGTCTGTATTAGCTGAATTTTTAAACATACTAAACCACTGCCAACAACTCAATAAAACCTGACCAATTATGACAAACAGTGTATTCAGTCATAGTCTGTAAAACAAAAATAGATTACATTCATCTCATAAATCCAATAATGTTGGCCTTCTAAAGGCCTATGCTTCATATTAAATGTTTTCTTGTATACCAGAGTGGGTGGATTCTAGCACCTAGGTACTGTTATGAAACCTCTCCTTTGTCTACCTCTTATGCTTATGTGCAGACATTTTGCTTAGAACTATTGCGTTCTATAAACCTTAAGCAGAAGTACACAAATATATGAAGTTCACACTGCTGCTAAGGGGAGAGGTTGAGGATTAAGGCACATTGGGCTTCAACAATTTATCTTGAATTTACCCTGGATTTGGTTTGTGGAACACAATAGTTACAGAGAGAATGAAGAAACATTGAAGACAGGATCACCTTCACTATTATGGTTTATATTCTTAACCACTTCGTTTCTAGAACTAATGGACTGATTAAGAGGTTGATGGTTGGTCTGGAAGGGATTTTAGCACCCCGTATTTGCTGATAACACAATGCTATTGGAACCAGAGGGTGATTCCTCTGCCAATGTTCTAACTGTTATAAGATTCTTTGACATCATTTCTGGACTTGGAGATTAATTATGCTAATTGAAGTCCACCAATGTCTAATGTGAATAGTTATATTTAAACCACCTTTCACTGTTTGAACTTGATGTCAATCTCTTCACTAACCTGTCATATCTAGTCACCCCTGGGTGGCCCTGTGCCTTATCCTTTTAGGACCAATGGTATGAAAATTTTCCAAGGTTTAAGATTATAGGAGTGCACTTTATTTTTGGGAGGTCAGGTTACTGTTACACAGACTTGTTTTCTAACATCCCTTTATACTTTCTCCCATGTGTGGCATGATTCCTTTGGTAGAGGGGGAAAAATCAACTATAGACCAATTCTGAGTTGGGAGGTTTGTTTGCGACCTCAAAGGCATCGGATGTCACTGTAATTTAGGGTCCAATAATGTGGCATTGACAACTAACAATTTCTTAGAAAGTTCAGGTTTATGGTATAAAAGTTGAGGTTGTGGCAGGTCTGATTCATACTATAATAAGAAGTGAGACATGGGACAGCAAGTCTCTTATGTATTTAGTCCTTCAAAGTTTACTGGACAGGGTTTATTCTCCTTTAAATTTCTCCTATAACTCACTTTGGGTGGCAATTTTCGTATCAAATTTTGATTTTTTAAAGGATATCTGGGTAGTATTAAAAATGGACTAGGCCTAAGTCAACCCTAGAAGCTAACTCAAGGCAATCAAATTGTTTCTGGTTGTTTTCCTCTTGTAGTTATTTTCAGTTCATGACAGTCTTGCAACAGTTTTTGTTTGGACAAACCTAACTGGAAATTCATATCTCCCAATGAGTTCAAATCTTTTGTCTAGACTGCTGTCCTTAACAGGGATCCACATTAATGACATGCTACAAAAGAACAATTTCACTGCATTGTCTCTGGTGATTGTAAGTTTCTCATTAGGATGTTTTATCCTTAGAGGTGAGAAAAATGTAAAAATTAGACAGAACTATTGTAAAACTAAACTACTAAAAGTGTTTGTATGAATCTGAACTGTATAACTGTTTAGATAAATTGAACTGCATTATAGTTTGAGTGTATTGGACTAAACTAAACTACTCTGAATTGATACTGAACTATCTAAATTTTTTGAACTAGTATCAATAGACATCTATTTTAAAACATATTTTTCAATCACAAATCATAGTTCAATTTTGTTCAAACAGTTTAATTTAGAAACAATTCAATTCAGTATCAGTTGAATTTTTTTTAACAGCCCTTGTGTCCTCTACTTTTGTACCATCTGTTTCTTAAACAAATTTCTTTTTTCTGACCCAAAAGACTTAACAAACACAAATCTTATTGTGTCTCTCACCACTATGCTAGATTCAGATCTCTTCATCTCACAAATATCAGAAGCACAAAAAGTTAATTCAGATATAAAGGGCAATGTTGTGCATACTTGTATTCCATCAAGTAAATCCTTAAGTGATTTATTCAAAGCTTCAAGCTCGGCAGAAGTTTTACCTGCAAAATGGAAGATATGGTGAAATTCCTGAAAAAAGATACAAAGGGAAAGTAAACTGAACCATCTATCTTTACCTTCTACATACATACATAAACACCCACACACTCACACATATAGTAAAGGAGACTTCAAAAAATATTATCAGTTGAATGAAACTTTTAATTTATATACTTCTAGTAAGAATTGTTTAATGAAGAATTTAGTAGTTCACATTAATCTGATTTATTATAATTGAAAATTAATTTTTTTAATTTTAATATTGAGTAACAAATTATTTATTAATTATTTTAATATTCAAAGTAGTAACAATAAATTTATATTACTCTGTATGCCCCTTTTCTAATTAGTTTAAAATATTTTTCATGAACTACAGTGATTAAAAGCAATATTTAAATTTAAATTTAAAATAATTCACAATATGCTAATAAATAAATAATTATGTATATATATATATATCATACACATAACAAATTTAATTAATTTATTATATATGATACTAAAAAAAGAATGATTTTTTAAATCAATACTAATTATATTTATCAATTAAATTAAAATAATATTATCATTATGATTATAAATTGTATTTCGTATACAAGTTCAAGCAAAATTGTGATTTTAATTCTAATTGCAGTAATTTACCTATAGGTGACTGTTCTTATTTAAGCCTTTTGATCCCTATTTATTTTATTTTCATTACTTTGTTTGATATTAAACTACATCATAGTATCATATTAAGGCCTTTCATTTCACAGTTTAAGTAGAAGATGTAAAAAAGAAAAGTTGAAGTGAACGGTTACATTTACAAGACAAGATCTATTTAATTAAACACTTGATTGATTACTCCTGTTATAATGATTATTGTAGACACTTTCCCCTTATGTCACCATATTAATTCTCAAATTATCAGTTTCCTGAATTTTTAAAATGTAACTAGTATGGAAAAAGTGAATTATTATGTTTAGTAAGTAAAGTAAAAAGGCTAATCTATTCTGACTTTTTATAAATATTGATTATATACATACATACATACATATATATACATATATATACATATATATATATATATATACACATATATATGAATCTGAAGGTGTAATTTATAAAAGACTTCATAAAATTTCTATTACACACACACATAAATAACTAAATATTATTTTAACATTTTTATTAAATAATTTTGTACAGGTATTGCATCAACTCATAATAAGTTTTAAAATCTGGAAAAAAAAAACCTAAACAACAATTTTTAAAAAAAAAAATAACATCCACAATTTTTAAAAATATTACTGAAAAACACATTAAAAAAACTACAAATGTAAAAAAATATATCATATAAACATGTGCATTCACGGGTCTATACTCAACTAATAGATAAACAATATAGAACATGACACTATTTGTGGTGAGTCAGGCATGAGTACCAGATTTGCTGTCATTCTCATCAATATCCAGAATTCCCAAATCATCATCATCATCATCATACCCAGTTTTGTTTCCATTAACAACACCTCCAGGAGGAACAAGTGTAGGAACTTCAAAGCACATAAAGTGTGCAAAAAAAGAACTCTGAAATTTATGCCATGAAGAATTATACATTTGAAATATTTAAGACAAATCTGTGCAGAAAATGAAAGAATATCAGAAGATTACCTCATCGACCAGAAGTGGGATAAAAATCGTAAGCATCTTTGCATAAGCATCGGAGACTGTGGAAGTGTCAGTAGCGTTTACATTCTGACCAGAACCTGCAGAACCTTCGAGCCAAACAGTTGGATTTCTAGATGCTTTAGTACTAGCACGAAGCTCATTGGCAAACTCACGGGCCTGCAAAAGAATGTGTGAAACCTTAGACTCCAAATACTAGGCCTACCATTGCATAAAACACAATATCAGTCAAAATTGGTTTTATTCCCTAAACCTTACATAAGGAGATTTTGGAACCAGTAATTTTTATAATTGGTGAATTATAAAGAAAAATGACAATAGATAATTCTTTTAATAAATTAGAATGTTATTTAATTTATATTTGAATTCCCTAAAGATAGATGTCAAAACTCCTAGGGTCATTATTCTAGTAAAGTTCCATTAAAAAAAATGAGACCTACAACAGCACACTTTAACCAAAACAGAATATAAGACCCGAATTCTAATATTAACTATAACACAACTTCAGGTCAAATACCAAATTGCAATCACAACACCAGTAAAGGAAGATAGAAAAAACTCATGATGCAGCACTAGTGGTGAAGGATCTGCTATTCAAGTGTCAATAAAATTAATCCAGGTTGAAAAGTACATCCCCTCTTCAACTAGTTAAGAAATGATAGATGCATAAAAGTTATTCGATGTTTGACACCTTTTTTATAAAGATAGTTGTTGAGATTATACACAAGGGAGAGAAGATATGGGCGAATGAGTATATTGAGATTGATATTGACTTGATATGATACGAAGTCTTGCAACATGATGAAAAAACATAAATATATTGAGATTGATATTGACTTGATATGGTACGAAGTCTTGCAACATGATGAAAAAACATAAATCACCCACCCTCAGTTTATACTAATATAAGATTAAATAAAGAAATAAATCGTGATTTATTTTCCAATTCTCCCTACAAATTCCCCAGATAATAATAAGGAAATATTGAAGCCAAGTGGTGAGAGATAATCTAACGTACTCTAACATATTCTGATATAATATAGACAATCTTCTTTCTAAAATATTGACACATAATCTATCAAAAATATTAGACAATTTTCTTTTTAATGCACTGGAATATTATTTCCGGCAGGAACAACAAAAAGGTGTAAGAAGTTCCTTTTGCTCACTCCTAGTTATGTCAATCATAAAGCAAACAATCCAGGTAACCTAGCTCCTTCCAATACTAACAAGGTAAGAACAAAAATCCCGAAGTTTAACATAATAAGGCCCGAGTTTAAGCAGGCAACAGTATTGAATCTGAGGGTCAAAAAGTTACATGCGGGCTTAAGGATAAAACTATGCACCACCTGAAACACAGTACGTAACTAATAATCTATTTCCCATCACGTTCAAATCCAAAAGTGGCCCACCTAAACTTGCTCAGTAAGACAAATCTTAAAAATAAATGGTCTAAAACATGAAACATTCCAAAGAGCACAAACTTGACAACTTAATTTGGAACAAGTTACACTTTTATGTTCAATCACTCAGAAAATAGTCACAGAGGAAAAATTTAAATTGGGAGATCTATTCTCTCCAGGAACTTTATAATCCTCCCAGCCAATGATTGATTTTTCATTTATTTTATATATATTGATTAGCTAAGAAATCATATTAATTAATACTTTTTTTCACATTTATAATGATGCTCCTTGCTTCATTTCATTACAAAAAATAAAGGAATGCATCATAATAAGGAAACAAAAAAAAACCAACATGATGTGCAACAAACCTCCCTGCGAAGAAGCAAGTTTAGAGAACTGCAATACGCTTTTCTCAGTGGACCCAAGCAATTCTTATCAAGACTCTGCATGTGTCCAGAAAGATAATTTAGGTAGAGAAAAAACACTGGACAAATATATGTATCCAAAACCAAATTCAAGAAGGAATAATAGGCACTGTTCGATTTGAGAAAATGTTTTCTAATTTGATTCTCTGCTTTTACTTTTTTGAACAAAAAATGTCACAATTTTTTTATTTGTTTTCTATTTTCAAATATTTGTATAAGGAACAGGGGAATCAAAGTTCTACAAAAGCTTTGAAAATAGGGAACAAATGAAAACAGAAAGCATTTTGTTAACCTTCAAATGTTGCAGAAGACGTGCATATGTCCTGCACTTGTACCGCAAGTCAGCATGATCAGGCCTCTTTAACTGTCCTCGCTGTTTAGAGCAAGCAGAAAAAAATGACACCAATAAACTTCCAGGGTAACAATTCTATAACAAATTTGTAGAAAATACCTGAGAAAAGTAGCTTTTATCACTTATCATGAAGTCCACCAAACTAACAAAATAATTTCTCAAGAATTCGGATGCTCTCCTGACAAAAGTAGATTTTAATTTTTCAAGTTCAGCACGCTTTTCTTTAACCTGTAAGGAGACATAGAATCAGAACAGATGGTTTTTAGGTCGAACACATATTTGCGATATCAACCAAAGCCAGATTATTGTCGTTATTCTTTGTGATACCAAATTCGTAGCACTCTTAGAATTCCCCCAGCCAAACAAAATTGTAGAAATACGGAATGAAAAATCATATCAGTCACCTTGAAAAGATTTCCATTAATACTTTCCCAACAAATACAGCACGCCCTCTGTCTAGTGGATAATTTTGTTTCCTAAATGGCTATGACATGATTGATTTGTTTTACCAAATGATTTGTAAGAGAGAAGTAAGAAGCGAACATACAGCTCTCATATTTGCATAACTAGGGTCTAGATTAGGTGCTTCAAGGCCACGTAAGGCACTAGTCAACCACTCACATGCTTCAACATTTTGAAGCATTCGAGCTTCATCAAATGAACCTCCTGTCAAACTTGCAGCATACTACACCCAACAAAAACTCATTAAAATAAATACAAGCTAGCAAGTTCATTTGGCTTAAATTAGGATACAGGCATACCTCAGAAGGGACACGCAACCGCTCAAGAAGCTTATCAAGCTCTTCAATGAGAGATTTGTTATTAACTGACTGCATTTCTAGATTGTTATTGCGGGTTTCTATCTGGACATAAGAAAAGTTATAAGGACACAGTATAGCAAGAGACCAGTGCTTCTCAAGAACTTTAACATAAAAAATTATATCACCTAGATAACCTAGAAAACCAAACAATACTAAAATTGCATAAAGCAACTTTCAAGCACCACAAAAGTGGTCACTTTTGTAGAAATAAATGTGACCATAATCCAACTTTCCAAACATTAAATCCAAAATTAGATTAATATCATTTTAAACACAAGGAAGATGTTTGGCACATTAACCATCTGCCCCAGAATCTTAAGACACTAGGTGAAGACAAAGCTCTTATTGCATGAATGGGGTGACAAGGATAAAACTCTAGATCATTCGGCCTTCGAGAGTTTGATACCATGCCATGAACCAAGCATTTTATAAGGAAAAAAGAACTGTTTTTTCTTTTTCCTATTTTTAGAAAATAAAAAAACTTAGGAAAGAGAAGACAGTGAGTATATACAGGAGGAGGTAGTAAAATAACACTTTGTTTAGATGGGTGTATTTAGGAAGCAAGGATATAAATGGAAAGGAAATGGGGAAAAAAACTGTTTTTTCTTTTGCCTAATTTTAGAAAATAAAAAAACTTAGGAAAGTGAAGACAGTGAGTATATACAGGAGGAGGTAGTACAATAACACTTTGTTTAGACGGGTGTATTTAGGAAGCAAGGATATAAATGTAAAGGAAATGGAGAAGATGAAATAATTTTCCATGGTTTGGATGGTTGGAAATTAAAGAGTAGGAGAATTAAATTTGGGAACTCCCTGCAAAAAAAAATTCCCTCACAAGAAGGCATGAAATGGAAGGGAATAAACAGTGTCTCATTATATTAAAGAAAAACTAATTGAATAAAAAGTTATATTCGTAAGTTAATTTTAATTTGTTTAATTAATATAAAAAAATTATAATACTCCTTTATTTATTTCCACTCGTCCAATTTCCTATTTTAATCCATCCAAAAAACTCATTTTTTCCACTTCATTTTTCTTCTATTTCTTTCCTCTCTATTTCACTCATAATCCAAACAAAGCATAAAGCTCCTCCATCCCTCTATACGAAAAATTACTGATGGAGCTCGTTGGACAATTACAAAAGTTATTCTATATGACATGCATTTTTAAAGTTGTAGTAGTCTCATGCATTAAGTTTTTTTCCCTAAAATATCAATATCATTAGTTAATTAACAGTCTTTTAGCCAAAAATAATAAATGCTAGAAACTAATGAGATGGAGTTTTTCTCTTATGAGGATTGGATAGATACATAAATCCCCTTGACTTACCAAAGGAACAAGGAAAACTAAACAAATGATTCATGTTTCCAGTGCCATTACAACCACAGAGTAAACTGTATCTAGGAAATTCATATTCTTAAATTGAAGGGTAGAATTCCTTACCGATGCAATATCCTCCCTCATGTGCCGGAGTTTTAAATTGAATATGCTTAACCATTCATCCATATCTTCCACAACACTGGTTGCAGCTTCAAGCCCTTGCATAACCTGCACAAGGCACACAAGTAGCATGAGCCAATCTATAAAAGCAAATTAATTTGTTATAAACCAGGGAAAAAGTGGCCCTCCTTGCCTGTGTTTATAAAAAAATAAATGAAAAATAAAAAGGGCAATAATGAAGATTAATTAACGCAAGAGATAGAACAAAGACTAAATAAAAAATAAGATTGTCGGAAAGAAATAATAGGTAGTTATAGGAGTGATATAAGATATACAGAATGTGTACATTAAAACATCATATTCCCTCTATATATAGTTATAGATAACTAATGAACATGGAGATTTGTGAAATTGATTTGCATAGCAACTCTATTACTCTAAAAATTATAAAAATGAAATAGTGAGATACAGTTACAACTTGAAGTATCAGCACAAAATATATACTTCAAAAAGACATAAAATCAGGGAAATTTATTGATTTCATAAAAAAATTGAGTCCAGGATTTTAAATAATCAAATCATAGCTTAGTCAACAGAAAATCCTAGTTCAGTCTATCATTTAAAACAAAGGGAGAAAGTTAAGCCGCCATAAAACATATGAACCAAGAGGCCTACAAGAACATCTATAGCAAACAAAACAGCAATACCCACCAAAGAAATATCTTAGAATTTTGGCTCACAGCCTAATTCAACTATATAAAACCAACTTAATAAAGTAAGAATTGATCAAGCTTTATAAGCTCTATTTAAGTTACAACTCTAGTTGATTTGGGACTGAACACTTCCTTCAAGGTTGCAATTAAGGCAACACAAAGAGCCTTGGGCCATACCGCAACTAATGAGGGTTTTCAACACACCCCTGCCTACCTAGGGCTATGGTTCCAGAAAGTATGACAATGCAAGTGGCCCAATATGGCATTAGACCTAACTCAACTCAACCCCACAAAACTGGTTTCTAAGGGAATGATTGCCCAAGCTTTATAAACTCAATAAACCACATCCCTAGTTGATGTTGGATTAACACCTTCTCAAGGCAACCCAAAGAGGCTGCAAATAAGTCAGACTAGGGGTAACCAAAACTTCCAATGAAAGGCCATAAACTAAGAACGGTAATACCTCATCCATCAAAGGTTCACTTTCTAAAAGAGAATGCACATTTGCTGCTTCCAGAGCCTGGAGCTCCCTCTTCAACCTTTCAGAAAATTCTTCTGCTTCACCAATACCCATGACATAACTGCACAAATAAAAATAAAATTAAAAAACTCAACCATTTATTGGATCAAACTTGCACTGTGAAATAAGTCCTGAGACATGATTTAGTCAAACTGAATTATATACAAATCTAACTGTATCATTTAACTTTGACAAATATGTTACAATCATTATGTACAACACCTTCTAATAATTATGAATTTCCTGTATCAATATGAATCATAAAATGTGGCCAGCAGTTTTGTAAGGGAAGACCCAGAGACTCAAGTGTAACCCTAGGATTTAAAGAACCTGGTTCCACAATTTATCAAAAACACAGGCCATTATTTCAAGAAAATTCTTACTTATCATGAATATCTAGCCTCAATAAGACAAAGAAGAATAGCACCTACGTTCCCAAAAGAGCTTCCATGTCCTCTTCCTCTGCCTGGGAAACAAGTTCCTTTTCAACGTTAACTTTCAATTCTGTCTCCCTCACAACAGATGCAACAGGACCACCATCTCGCACTTTATTCTGAGCAGAAACAGGGGGTGTATTTTCCTATTCCACAGTTTATGAAAATAAATAATTGGAGCAGAAAACTTACAATCAATAACTAACTGAATAATGGAATAAGAAATTCGCACAGAGACAATCCAACACTATGTTTGGATGGGAAGTTAGGAAGGAAGAAGGATAGAAAAGGAAAAGGAAATGTTGACTTTAATCCTTGTCTGGGAGATTTTTAAGGAGAGGGGGGAATGAGATGTATTCCCTTAGTGGGCCCATTCCCCTCAAATTGGCAAGCAAACAGGGAAAATTATTTATTCAAATTAAACAAGGAGAAGTAACTCTCTTTTTCTCTGTTTAACTTTGAATGGAAAGGAAATTCCTCTTCTTTTTTACTTCATGACGGAGATATAATTCCCTCCCCTTCCCTCCCTCGACTCAACTTCCAAACATATTAACACCCCAGCAAGTACAAATTCATTATTTATTAAGCAATAGAAGTTAAAAGAATTCAGCTCAGTAAAATAGAATTAGGGCTACTTGATTGTAAAGAAGCACCAAAATTAAGAGATTATATGCACCTTAGCCCAAAGAGCCATCTCCACAACATCTATACCGACAACCTTTGGAAGGCGACCCAAAACATCTTTGCATATGTTCAAGATGCAAAGAAGGAGGCGATTCCTACAAGATAAGTGGTGGACACTGTGAGAAAATTTGCATCCCCTCACATAGAACTCAACCACTAACTAACTGTCCATACATAGATTAACATTTCTCTCAAATATAACCTGTCATCAATATTGCGCATGGACCATTGAGGAGGAGCGACACTCTGGCTTCTAAGGTTATCAAATCCCTGCAAGGTACACAGGAATCAGCATAACAAGCATATAATTGGGAAGACATAAAAAAAATAAACTCCAAAACAGCGAATTGCAGGATGCTTCTCATAGCTTCTGTGTCTGAAACTGAGAACAACATGTTTAGAACTAGAACATAAAGATCTCATCCATTATGGAACTTTACCAGAGTAAATGTACATCCACTGGGATCATTTGCTACAACTTCCACTTTTGACAGGTGCTTTAGCTTGTATAGCTTTGCAGGCTGCAAGCACAACAGTTTTACAAAGTTGAAAATGCTAGACAGGAGGGTGAAGAAATGCCACCCAAAAAAAGAACACGTGACAAGAAACAACATCTAAAGGGGAATCTCTAGCTACTCTGAATTCAATTTGAAGGGGAGGGGGAATCATATATTTTCTCAATCAAAGAAATTATTATATAGTCCAGAATCACCAGACGACCTTGGTCTCAGTCAATCTCAAATTGGGCACATGGCCAAGCTTCTCAGGTAACGAGAAAGAGTTAATAAACCTCGATTATGTGTTATGTTGAAACTGACTTGACCATTGTGGTCAGGAATTACTATATAATAATTGCTGGATCATGAGCTAAAATCCAAACATATGAAAATAAGAAAAAGAAAAACAAATTACTTCAAGAACCCCTCCCGTAGAATACTTCAATACGCGAAGAAAAGCCGATGTCCTCTGACCCTTCGATTTCGCTGCAGCAAATACCACGTCATCACCAACAACTACACAAATGTAGAGTTCAACAAACAATTAAAACACAACACACGCTGAAGAAACCACACACAAACACTCCCTCCTTAAGATCCAACAAGCTAAATATCACAAAAGGCAGACGAAGTTAATCAAGCATTACTGCATAAACCATAGCTAAACCTAATGCGAAAAGTGTGTTGAAGCTTCAAAGTGTAGTTATAGTAAAAAAAAATCAATGTTCACATCAGAGTAGTTAATTTGATTCCTTGAAAGCTAAAACATCGGTGGAATCTTGCGTAAGCAAACTCGAAGTAGCGAGTACATGAAATAGTGGAATTGAGAATTGTAGAGAGGGAATTAGAGGAAGGTAACTGGAGAGAGCGAGAACCCTAGGCTTGGCCATTTGGCGACCGAGCTTGGACGATTTTCCCAAGATGCCGTGACTCTTGGCGACGCGAAGCGCCATCACGATCTTCTGCTTCGGATCCTCAATTGCGGCGTCGCAAGCTCGCCGGAGCTCGCCATCGTCGGCGCTCGATTTGGCCATTTAGCGTTCGTCGCTGATCTCGAAGCTCCTCTCGTAACTGAAAGAGAGAGAGAAGAAGAAGAAGAAGAAGCAATGTGAAAAAGTCCGTAGCATAGTCACAGTTAAAATGAGAGAAAAACAGACTTTTCTTCGAACCAGAATCTTCTGCAGTTCAGTTTTGAACTGCGTGAATCGTAACCGTTGGTTGCACTTCTAGCTGAACTTAACATTAATAAGAAAATAAAATAAAATAAAATGTACGGTGAAAGATTGAAATGCAGCCTGGTACAGTTATTTTAAACTGTGGAGGATTCGTATCCGTGCTGGACAATGGTTGGATTTGTTTTTTCTCCCTTTTTGACGAGTCTTTGCAATTTTGACGCAATTCACCGTAGTCATAGTCCGAAACCTTAATTTTTTTCTTTTTGTATTTTTTGAGGATTAAAATATAAAATAGAAAATAGACAATTAAAAATAGAAATTAATCTTCCTTCTTGTTTGGACTCTAACCATAAATTAATATCTTTAATATATTTTCATCTTTTAGTTTTTTTTTCCTTTTCCACGTCAATATACACATTTATTATTTTTTTTCGTTTGTATGAACAAAAGGAAAAAATACATCTAAGTGAAATCCATCGTGTGATATTTTTTCCTTAACGAAATTATTTTCGTTTAAGTGGAATTATCATTTGAGGTCTCTATTGAAGAGATATTTACTTGTGCTGTCTAATTTTATTTTTATTTCTATATATACTTGTGTTTTATGCAAACATGTTTGGCTGTGTGCTTTGATGAATATTATTATTGTAATTTACTATATAATGATGTGTGCATATATATAAGTAATATATTTATATCTGAAAAGTCATATACCTAGTCAATGTATTATTTGTGAGTATTAAGTAAATATTTATATTATAATAAAAAATTTAATAACATTGATAGTAAAAGTCATATAGAATTAAAACATATGAAAAATTAAAGTGAAATTTATCCAAATTAGGAGTGACAAAGCGGGTTGACCCATCCTGTTTAGATTCACAAAGTACGAGTCGAAAAGGTTTAAATGGGTTAACAAGTCAAATAGAATTACTCATCACACCGGATCGACCTGTGTTTGTCAATCCTAGTCAAATCATTTTAGAATTAAGAGTGAAGCAATAAATATATATATATATATATATAAATGAGATCTAATTAAGAATATATTTAAAATTTATTTTAATTTATATAATTACGTTACATATATGAAATGTTCACATGGATCAAGTTTTACGTGAAGAATAAATTAATAAAACTTTTTTAAGAAGCGTGTGTATATATTTATTAATGAATATTTTAGCTAAAAGTAATCAACAATTAGATTTTCAAATCCAATCCAGGATTTGAAACAAATTTATTAACTTTTTAATGTTAAGGTTATATATAACTAATTTTCAATATTTCATAGTAGTTTAACATTTTTATTAATATTAATATTTTTATTATAAATAACTAATAATATTCATATATATTATTATTGACATTAGTTTTATTATTAATAATTTTACTAATTATTATCAATATTATTAACCTTACTATATTATATCATGATATAATATGTATATTATATAAATTATCTATGAATATGTATTTGTTACTTACTAATATATATCTAAAAATCTTTCGGATTAAACTTAATTTTTAATCTTATTAGTTTATGCTTAGAAAGTTGTAATGCCCCTAAAAATATATTACGTATTGATATTTGACATTAATATTGTATCAACGAACATTTATTTACTAAATTAAATTAATAACAAAATTAGATACAAATACAAATAAAGAAAATAAAGAAAATAATTCACATAACTTACCACAAATTGGAAGTAGTTTAGTTTATATTTTACATTACACTTGCTCTTCCTGATTTCTTTTGGAAATAGAACCCCCTCATTTTCTTACCTTATAATTCGTAAATATGTCATCTCAAAATTTAACCTCATATATATATAAAAAAAAAAAAAAATCTAATCATTTACAAATTTTTATTCTTAAATAATAATCCGTAGGTAGCTTATCTACATAACAATTATGTAGAGTAAATTTGAAAATTCTTGTAGTGAATTTTTACTCATCAATTTTAAATTCAACACTACCCACACAAAGCTCTATAGTATTATTCTAACGAGTGAATTAGATGTTTTCTCGCCTTTTGATTTGTAAAGAATGTCCTTACCAAACCAGGATAATACTTGTCTTCCATTTCCACAAAGATTTTAAGACCTTCATCCTTTAGAAATCTCTAGAATGTGAAATATTTGCTTATAAACCATTATACATCAAGATAATGAGTGGTTCATGTGCTTTCATTTATGTACAACCTTCCAATGATGCAGACTTATCAATAGTACAAGTTTTTCCTTTACTTTTAATCACCACTCTCTTCATTCTTTTAAACGATTTATAAGGAGAGACCATTCTAATACAGAGAAAATATAACAAAAAGGCAAAAGGAATGAAACTCTTTCTCAAACAATAGATATATACTCATCAATTCTCATTAAGACCTAGTAGGTATTAGTTTGAAATAAAATATGATCAATTAGTGATTGATAACTGTTAATTGAAAAGGAATTGTATAAAAGTATCAATAATTGCCTATTTACCTTGATGATCCATTATTTCATACAAGAAAATCAATATTACATGTAAATTACCGTGCTACAATGGTCTTTCCTTCTTAATCACACCAAAGATTGAAGAGAATAGAGTTTAAAAACAAAAGAAAAACTTCGACTACTAATATATCTCCATCGTTAATAGGCTAGATTTATGATCTATAAATATAATCTTTATTCATAAATGAATGGAATGATAGTTCATTAATGTAGAATGGTTTACAAGGAAAGGTTCCCCATTACAAAAAAGTGTTAAGGATAAAGGTCTAAAAAAAATGAAAGATCAGTATTATTTCATTCTTTGCAAACCAAAGAATCACCACAGTATGAAAGATCACTAAATGAAAGATCAGTATGACTTGGTGAGGGCATTCTTTGCAAACCAAAAGACGAGAAGAGGTTCGATTCACTAAATGAGTCAGAATAGTATTCGAGAACTTTGTATGGAAAGATGTTAGATTCAAAACAGATGCTCACAAAACACTATTTTTAATGAATAGGGAATAATTGCATTTCATCTTTCCCTTAAGAATCACCACAGGAGTATTCTCTTAATTTTAAGAGAATGCTTATGGTGATTATTAAGGGCAGATGAAATGCAATTATTCCCACTCATCATTAAAAAGTGAGAATATAAGAGATGGGTTAATCATATTTATAGAGCTTATGATCGATAATTTCATAATCGACATCACTCATTGATCTAGTCACACAGTTTCACACTTTACTTGTTTGCCAATTCGGAGGGGAAAGAAAGGCATTATTTTCTCTTTATGCAGATTTTCTCAACTTAAGAAAACGCAACAAAAAAGACATTAAAGATAAATCAATTAACATTGAGAGAAATTTTAATAGAATTTGGAATACGGCATAAGAAATTTAATCTTCCAAAGATGCAGACCTATCCATAGCAAGAGTTTTTCTTTCTATATTCAACCACCATTTTATGTCAATTTAAAGGACAATTTAAAGGAGGATCACTGTAGTACAAAAAAAAAAAAGATCCCAAAAGGGTAAAAGAAATAAAAACAAATAAATGTTAATAGGCGCAAATTATTTATAACTTTATGTTCGGTGATCGAGTGCAGAGAAACATAATAATAGAGAGGAATACAATCCTAATGTTAGATGATCAAGTCCGGCGAACTCGTAGAAGGTTATCTTGAGCACTTGCCGTTTCACGTTCCAGCTTCATGTAGATGATAACGCTCAAACAAATCTGACATTCCAAAAACAGTGCTGTTTAAAAACAGCAAGGGATTACGATTGAGCAATTCAGAGAGGCAAATCTGACAATTAAGGTGACTTACTATTGTTATAGTCTGATATTCATAAACAATAAATGAAAATACAAAAGAAAGCAAAGTAAGAGGATTAAATTTTGCGATGAGAAAAATAGCTTCGAGAAACGGCAGGTCTAAATTAAAAATAGCTTCGAGACAAAACTGTAATGGCCATGATATTTTGTTTCCCTCATCTTCTCTTTCCCTTTTACAAAATTAAATCACACAAGACTTTAAATTAAAGCATCATAAGTTTAACTAGTCAAAGATTAAGACATAAGAAAAGCAAGGGTAACAAAACCTAAAGCATCACAGATCCCCTGGCTTCCACATCCTAGCTCACATATCAGTTGGTTGTCTTCCCCGTAAGGCCCAAAAATTGAAGAAAATTGAAGAAAAATAGATGTCTTCACTTGTAAGATTTCCTCGATGAGAGGAATGTTACACGAAACAAATCCACCAAACATTGCTGCGGAAAACAAATCACAATTGAATCCTTATATTTGATGATCCAGTCCAAAGATATTAAATGACAGAAAGGAAACTCTCATCCAAAACATTATATTACCCCTCAACATTAGAATTATTTTTTAACCTGAAAAGGAATGAACATAATCACACATCAAACAGCTAGATTTGATAGATTTCACTAATCAAAAGACTAAGAATAGAAACTATAAGACAACTTCAAAACAAAAAGGAAACAGCATCAAAAGGAGATGTCATCTTTCAGCATGCTCGATGAGATAAATGGTGGAACAAATGACAATTCAGTGATCATGTATGTTAGGTGATCAAATCCCAAAAAAACAAATTTAGGATTTTAATACTGGAACAATCTTATTTCGACGCGCAAATTCAAAATAGATATCCTTGCAAAAAAAAAACGCATCAGAAAATGTAATGGTAACAAAACCTAGAGCTCAGAGGGTCTCCTGCTAAAGTTTCCACGCCAATAACTCTCGGAACTTGTCTTCTAAAATTTCCACACCCATTACACAAAATTAATACAAAACTGCTGCAGCGAAAGAAAACACAATTCAATCCAAATGTTCGGTTATCAACTCCAAATAATAGTAGAGGAAATTAGTTTATCTTGAGCAGGCAACTGATAGTAGTTAGAAGAAATTATGCTATCTTGAGCAGTTTCCTTTTCGCGTTTAATCCCCAGCATCATGTAGATTGTAGTACTCAGACATATATTCCAGAAATGATTGTTAATACCCAGCTTCATGTAGATCGTAGTACTCAAACATATATTCCAAAAGCATTGTTAAGAAAAAAGATATCCAATTAAATTGGAAATACTAGTATAGATCATATTAAAAAGTACCGAGAGTAATCCTCCAATTGCAAAGTAATATTGTTGCTCAAACAAACTACTCCACTCCACAGAAGATTGGAACCATTCCTGATACGGATATAAGGAAAAAACCAAAACAAAACTCACAGAAGAAAAAGTTCAGAATGATCACACAATAGAACCGGGCATAAAATTACCTAATATAGAGCTTTTTTTGAGACTGAACAAATCATCAAGGGATTAAAATTGAGAAATATAACCAGCAATAAGATAGAGGTCAGTGTGTAGTACAAATTAAAATCCAAGATTCAGGATAAATAGTGGAGATCACCAAATCATGTAAGAAGACACCTACTGCATCAACAACCAACCACACACTCACTGAAGGGGAGGGAAGAACATACTAGACCGAGGAAAAGTGGAAACAGAAAGCAAATTTGAGCATACAAAATCCAGTCTAAAATAGAATACTGACCCAAAACTAGTCAACCGAACACTGCAAGAAAAAAAGGTTCACAAAATCGTCAAGAAACCAACAATATGCGTAATAAAAAAAAATCGTTAATTTACCTACATTTGTTACCCTTTTCAATTTATTCATACCTAAAGACCACCAAAATCCATTCTAAAATAGAATACCGACCCAAAACTAGTCGAACGAACACTGCAAGAAAAAATGGTTCACAAAATTGTCAAGAAGAAACCAACAAATGCATAATAAAAAAAATCTTATATTTACCTATACTCGTTACCGTTAACAAGTATTCATACCCTAAAGATCACCAAAATCCATTCTAAAATAGAGTACAGACCCAAAACTAGTCGAACGAACACTGCAAGAAAAAAAGGTTCACAAAAATAAAGAAACCAACAAAATGCGTAATAAAAACAATCTTAAATTTACCTATACTTGTTACCCTTTTCAATTAATTGAAACCCTAAAGATCACCATAGAGCAAACTGATACAAGAACAAATGTCATCCAGTGGTCATGATCATCTGCTAAAATTGGATATTCTTTGGTCTTCCATTATAAATTTGGTTATGCCTAAGAAGAAAAAAATAAAAATAAAACCGAGAAGTTCATCCAATCAAGAATTAATGCAACAGAAAAAAAAGTAATGTAAGAGTAAAAAGAACTACTAATGTTTCATTGTTAAAGGAATCTCCTGCCACTGTTTTGCACATCCTATCCCACACATCTCTACAAAGAACAAGAATTCAAGAAAACTATAACTGGTAATAGAGGACTAAGTTTAGAACAAATTATATAAATTTAAGAATTAAAAAAACAAGGCAGACAAGATCGCTCATAACATGCTCCATGATATGCTAATCTTAATTTGAACTCAATGTCTAACATTTTATATTTGATGGACTTCAGTTCAATGAGAGCGACCCAAATCAAGCAGAACTATTGGTGAAATATTGATGCTAGGCCAAGCAGAACTACTGGAGAAATATACTGATGCTAGACCAACGAAATGTAGAAACGAAAGATACCGAAACACCTCTGAAGAAACAAATGGCAGTTAAATCCTTATGTCAGGTGATCAAATGCCAGAAATAAAACACATTAGGAAATGTGTGGGTAACAAAACCTAAAGCTCCACAGGATCCGAGAGACTATATAAGATGCAGGTACACTGCACGAATCTAATATAAACACTTCTGCAGAGAAACAAATGACAATTCAATCCTAATGTTCGTTGATCAAGTCCGGCGAAGTTAAATAGTAGAAGAAATTAAAGTTATCTTTAGCAGTTGTCGTTTCAATGTAGATGATAGCGCTCAAACAATTCTTATTCTGAAAGCAGTTCTGTTTAAAATCAGCAAGGGATTAAGATTGAGCAAAAATCAAGCAT
>Ga0123342_1003051_pt1 | contig 27282 bp, 18 predicted proteins | sample Turbeawhitnodule_FD_89960 | JGI IMG/M metagenome (GOLD analysis project Ga0123342, IMG submission 89960) | Root nodule microbial communities of legume samples collected from Mexico - Turtle bean Mexico white nodule | ecosystem: Host-associated > Plants > Roots > Nodule | place: Mexico: Nepantla...
ATTGTTTCCTTGATTTCTTTCTCTGTGATTCTGCATTGGAGTTCATTATACCTTCAAAGTTTGCGAAAATATTTTATAAACAATTCCCCCCCCCCCCTCTTGTTTAAGGCCATATATTCTAACAAAGAAAACTATCACTACAAGAAAATCATTAAATAAAAACCAATTTTAGAGACAAAAGATAATTAGTTATTATGTTGACTAAATTAGATATTATTTTTAGAGACTAATACTATTGGTACCTAAAATAGTTTCTAGTACTAGTAAAATTTATAAACTAGTTTATAAATTGGTATCTAGTTAACTACCAAGATTTTAGTTACCAATTAATTCAAGTTGGTAGTTAAAACCTTGAAGCTAATTAGATACAAATTTAGAAATTAATTTATAAATTTTATTAATAATAGAAACTGTATTGGTATGGACCGAACGGTCAATACCACGACTCGGTTCCCACGACCGAGCCGACCGGCTCCCATGCGCCCATGTGAGCCGACCGACACATCTGATCCATTAACACTCAAATCAAGGTCAGTAAAGCTAAATCACCATTAAGATGTAGGTAATACGTCCCTAAGTACGATCCACTTCACTAAGCTGACCCAATAAGGTAAGCCCATTAAAATAATATAAATAGCGCATATTCCAAGAACAAGGTACGTCATTACTAAATATACTCTGACAAGTGAGTGTCGAACACTTTTTGCTGACTTGAGCGTCGGAGTGCCTTCTGCAGGTACCTCACATTCGACATTCCTCAAGAGGGAGCAAGCTGAAGTGTGAGTTGACCGACCGACAAGAAGGAGGAAGAAGAAGTCAATTCTCTAGGTCCCATCTCCCTAGCATGAACATAAAACTACTTTAAATACCAATAATTATTTTGGTCTCTAAAATTATTTTTTATTTTATAATTTTTTTGTTGTGTATTAGAATGGGTTCCTATCAGCTTTTTTTAATGAGAAACAAATTTTTAGTGTAGAATAGAATGATAAAATATTTCATTTGAATCATCGCTAACACGCAAATGTTATAATATTATAATATAACCTATATTAAAAATTTATTTATTAGATAAAAATATACTAAAAATTTATTTATTAGATAAAAAAGAAAAAGTGATAAAGAGTCCTACAAGTAGTTAGAAGGTCTAAAATTTGAAAAAAAAAATACAAATTCAACATTATAATTGAGCGACCAAAAGTATTTAATTCTTTTGTTATTTATTATTTTAAAATTTGACCCACTAACTTAAATTTAATCTAAGAAAATCAAAGATGAACTCCAACATAAAAAAAAAAAAAACATTCGGTCTAACAAAATATTTGACTTAAAGTGATTTATATTATGCAAACCCAACTCATGAACACCTATATCACAAATGTTTTCCTTATCCACACGGAATACTCTTATTGCTTCTTCCATTTCTCCACGTTTCTTGTAGGTTCCAGTGCCCACGTGTCTTCCACATTTTATATTCCAATTCTTGCAAACTTTATAATGTGTTTTCAAAGAGATAAAGGTTTCCTCTTTAATAAATAAAAAGCAAAAGCTTTGAAGCACCCTATTGTCATTTTCAGATGAGAATATTATACCTATTTAACCCCAAAATATTCTTAATTATTAGTAATACAAATATTTAATCATGCCAACAAATATGATTAACGATTTTCTCTGTGAATCTTTCTAGAAAAATACAATTAATCTGTTTATAAATTAAAATGTACAAACAAAAATAAAAATTTAGAAAAATTACTCTTTTACTTTCCAAAGAGTTATTGAGAAATTTGTAAGACAAAAATGTCCATTATAATACTAAGAAGAATACTTGTATTAATAGGTTTTTGTTGTTCACATATTTAATATGTTATTTTATTTTATTAAGTTAATATTTAATAATGGCAATAATTTTATGAATTTTAAATTTCTTATATTTTTATATTGTTTTATTTAAATTAATATATTATTTACGAGATTTAAATTTAAGATAAAAGGAAATTGAAGTTGTTAATTAGAATGAAACAAATAGATTGTGAGAAAGTAAAAAATTTGAAAATTATGAAAAATAAATGAAAAGTAATGATTGAAAAAAATGACTCTTATCCAAACGAAACACTCATAAATAAACTACCTGGTTAATAGTTTCTTCTAATGTGAAATTGATTGAAAGAAGAGCATTGCAAGAGTCTTGGTTGAGAGTTACATCTGTGAAGTTTGTGAAGAAATTTTCATCATTGCGGCCAAGAAACTGAAGCAAAAAATACCAAGAAAAGCCTGCATGAACTACGAAGTGCATTTAGTATAACACAGAAACACCATGACAATTTTGAACATTGATGTGATCACTGTCACAGATGAAGAGAAAATACAAGCTAAACAGGAATGGATTTCATCCACAAGCCCCATCAAGGTTTAGTTTTTCTCTTTCTCATATTCAAGTCTGTTTCTAGATTTCTTCTGTTTCGATGAGTTTGTAGTTCTCTCTGCAAACCACCCTTTTTGGCAAATTTTTCTCCTCCATCAAGGTTATTTTCTTCCCAGACACATTATTTCTTGTGTTTTCTTGGCTGATTATGTTTGAAAAGAAAGAAACAGACACATGATTCAGTTTAATTCCTTAGAAATACATCAACTTGGTTTTGTTTTTCTTGAGCAGTTTACAAACACAACACCGGCGAGGAAGGTCTTCAAGATTATTTTTTACCTTCACTTGTTCCTAATTGCTGTCTTGGTTACTTCCCTCACCACCTATGGCCTAGTCTATGCCTCTCACAGCAACTACTTCCACCCAAAGGAGTGGTACCCTCCACTCTTTATATCAACATTATGTGGTGGAGCTGTTGGTTTCACATGGCAATGGATCACTGCTAGGAATCCTGCAAAGGCTATTAGAGAAGCATTTTGGCTGAGTCCCCTTCTTACATCTGCAATGGGGATTCTGTTTGTGTACATGGGATATGCTCCAAGTCTTGCAGCTGGTGTAGTTGCTTTGGTTTCTGCATTAATTCAGTCTCTTTATGGTATTTGGGTTCGTCCAAGATTTGAATACGCCAGCAGAATCTTGTCAGTTTCAATAGCTGATCCTCCTACCCAAAGCATGAGGTTGGCATTTTCATCAATCCTCATTGGTATTCTTTATTGCAGTTTCATGGTGTGTGGAATTGGTGGAGCTAGAGCAATTGAAAGAACCAAACTAGCTGTCTTGTTCATCTTGGTGATTCTACTGAGCCTTGTGTGGACCTTGCAGTTTCTCAAGAACGTGTTACAAGTCACCATTTCAAGGGTCAAGTATATGCACTTAGCTGGTGGAGTAATCATGGACACCAGAGTAGCATTGAATGACACAGTCAAGTACCTAACTGGAAGTGTTTCCATTGGCTCCATCCTTGTGCCCTTTGTCTCACTCTTTAGGGGTTTTGCAAGGTCAACAAGTCTGATTGGAGGAGACACTGATGAATTCATGTTTTCCTGTGCTAGTTGCTACATGGGGATTGCTTCACTTCTTGTGACCTGTGGGAATAGATGGGGTCTGGTGCATGTTGGAGTCTATAACAAGGGGTTTGTGCAGGCATCCTCTGACACTTGGGACATTTTCAATAGGGTTGGTTTGGAAGAACTGATAGACTTGGATCTCACTGCCTCCTTTTGTTTCCTCAGTGGAGTGGCAGGGGGAGCAATGTGTAGCCTAGTGAGTGGAACTTGGAGCATAGTAATACACAATAACTATGCTACAGAAACATCCATTTATGCTTTCTTAATTGGTTACTTCATGGTAAGAACCAAGAACTTTCTGTTTTTGACAAGTGTAATACTTTCTTCTTTCTCAATCATTTTTACACATATCTAGATTGATGCCTAGCCAAAGAACTTGTTTGAAAACAAAGATATTTGTTAACATAAACTTAGATGTAAAACGGAAGTTATTGATGATGTTATTCTCCAAAATATTTCTCAGAAAAAACCCAGAAACTCATAGTATTGCATCTCAGTTTTACTATTTCAATTGATAAAAATCATCTAACACTTACTTTTTCAAGTAACTGAAATCATTTATTAAATGTTCGTTCACCAGATTTTTTAAAATATTGCTGAGTATGATGTTAATCTTGCATCTTATTCTGCAGTTTCGGTTAGCAATGTCATGGCCACAAGCATGTGTCTCAGCTTACTATGTTGCCTACGCAGAGAATCCACAGAGCACTCAATTTGACTCCACCATCCCTGTACGCTTGGAGCAGCTTTATAGATCGCATGCGTAGATAACACTCAGCTAATCATTTTCAGATTTGATGAAATGCTGAAGGAACAGTAAATACAGTATATTAATCCAAGATGAACTTGCTGATCCCAAATTACAACATTGGAAACAATTTTCACAATGTACACAAAGGTTTAATTTTGGTGTAGTATTCAATCACGATAAAATTAATAATGCAAGTTTCCTATGGCATTCCTTTCATTCACATAACATAAGTTCATATAATTCTTTCTTGAATGAACTGAATAAACAAACTATGACCCTCTTTTCTCGTAAGCACATAAGTATATTCATCTGCATTACCAAAGATAAATGAAGTCAACATAATCAAGAATAAGCTGCAGAAGTTTAAGCCAATACTAGCCATCCACATAATCAAAAGTTTCATTGTAGAAGTTCACAAAGACATAATAATACTATGTTAATTATGTCAAACACAAAATGCAGCTAATATAAATTAGCGTTTTAGATTTGAAGATTATCACAAATTACTTTCTTTATGAAGATCTTGATGTATTGAATTCTTCCTACGGTGTTGCGTCTGCTCTCAACTAATTAAAAGGAATAGTATGAGCATCTAATAATTTAGTGTACATGGTTTAGTGAACTTGTAGTTTGTTGTATACATTCTATTATGTTAGTTGTCATCTTGTACTTTTAAATAACATGTAATTGTTTTTGCAGTCCTATACAAGGATAATTGTACTTGTTGGGAAAAATATTAGATTACCACGAAATATCTTTTGTAAAACTTATTTGTTTAATAAACGAGACAATTAATCATATTTATCTTACTTTGCATGTTCTTTATCTGTTGTCTCCTTTGGTGTGATTTGCAACTAGTATTGTATTGTCTCTTTTTTACTGTTCTTCATATAGAAATTTGGTATCAGAACCAATTTCTATATTGTTCCACATTTGTGGTATATTTTTGCAAGAATATGGGTATTATATCCAATATGGAGAATTCAACAGGAACACTGGTTTCAAGTTATGGACAATTGTTCCAAGTTATTGGCAATCAAGATGAGTGTCTTGATTAAGGAGCAAAAGGTGTGGATATCATTTTTTGTTAAGGCTAATGATATTTTGAGATTCTGCTTCACCTTACACCAACAACAAAATATTAATATTTGTAATAAAAAAAAATTAAAAAAAAAAATTCTTAATGAAAATATAAGCAAAATGCAAAATGTTAAAATAATTTTTAAAACTAAAAATAATTAAAATATTATTTATTTGGGTGTAGGTGGAACATTGGGTGTCAAAAAATCATTTTTCTTTTTTGAAAGCATGTCCCACATAGAGAGACAACTTGAGAGACAATTTTTGGACAATTAGAGGAAAAGGAGAAATAATCTCATTCGATGATCTTTCTCTCACTTTTAAATGACGTTCGCTGTGAGGTTATGATAGAGAATACCAATGCATCATTGTGCCTAAAGATGGAGAATTTGTTCATGAAAATTTCCATATGCATCAAGCTTGTGTTGAAAAGAAGGTTATTATAGTAAAGCCCATACCCATTAATTTTGATTTAAGGTTTTTACAACAAAGAATAAATCACGAAAGTGTTTCGTCTAAAAGACTGTAAGTTTTTCTAAATAACATATCTTATAAGACGCAAGTGCTTATGTTCTAGCCAACAAATCTAGGTGATTTCGAGTCAACCTTTCAACACTTTCGCTATGAGACGCTTGGAGATCACAATGAGGGGAGCTCCACCTGTTGATAAGACTTCGACGATCAAGTCAGTGAGAGCATTTAAAAGATATGAGTGTAGTGTGTATTGCCTGGAATATTGCTTACCTTTGTTCAGGGTCTCAAGGTCCTTTTATAACACTCGTAGATCCTTCTTTAGGAGTTAATAACAACCTCATAGAATGTCAATATATTCCCCTTTATTTTAGGGGTGTTGATGCACAGAGTATTGTCAAGGCCGACCTCTTTCAAGGTCATTAGGTATGCTTTTACCTAGATCGAGCTCCGTCTGTTGGACCTGAGCTAAGTGGGTCGAAGAGATACGTTTCAAGTGATTAGGTCAACCTCGAGCCGAGCAGGGTGAGGCGAAGAGGTTTACATGTGTCTATCATGAAAAGACGTTGGCGTAGAGGGCAGTCGGCTCACGAATTTGAAAGCGTCACCTGATGGGACAGTTTTATGTCAACGCTTATGGTGCATACACGTGTCCCACAATCAACGGCTAGGGAAATTGTCATTTTAACTTTTCTTTTTGAAAAATACAATACCCTTTCTTCTTCTGCACTTTTCATTTCGCGGAAAACTTAATGAAAAGAGAAATTGCCTTCTTGCTTCCCTCGTGCCACCGTGCTCCACCGTGAACCACCGCAAACTAGGTATGTTTTATCTTACTTATACCTTATTGGACTGTGGTTTTTACTATTATCTGTTGGATTATGTCTCGTTATTTTCTGGCTTGTTTGGTTTGTTTGTATGGTATTTTTGTTGAATTGTTCTTCGCATTTTATTGTTCATATGTTTTAGTTCTTTAGGAATGGATTACGCGTCCGCTTACCCTTGAGCCAAAAAATAATTGATTAGATAAACCTCTATGTTTACGAGTTGTTTAAAAATTAAGGAGTTGAGGGAGTTAGGGAGTTTGAGTAAAACTAATGAGCACCTAGTCAAAGTTGTAGTGTGTGGAGAGGACGAGCATGTGTGTTGTAAAAATTCATTCGATCCTACTAGGTCATTATGTTTCTTTTATACCACCATTTTTACCAATGTTAAGTTGCGTCTCCCCTTATCTGTTTTAAAAAAAAAAATTTGTTGACCGAGCTCAATGTTGCTCTCGCTCGATTGCGTCCGAACAACTGGCGTTTATCCAAGCATTTGTTATCTTGTGTTCACAGTTTGACATTTCGCCGACTGTGGATGTATTCTTTTATTTTTTCGAGTTTAAAAGTTCTGGTAGAGAATTGTGGGCATTGTTAAATAGTGTGTCCAGAAGGGGTTTGCTTTTCCTCTTCCAATCCTCCTACGAAAACTTCAAAGGTTGATTTATAAAGGTTCATCCCTCGATTGGTGATCCAACTTTGTTGGATTGCTTCCCTCTATGTTGGTCGCCCAATCCTCATTTCAAGAGTGTTCGTCATCTTGAAGACTTGGTGGACCCAAGAGAACGAGGAATGTGCGAATTTTTGGAAAATCTCAAAGTCATCTTTGACACGTTGACGATCTTGACGAGAGAATACTTATTGGGTTCTCTTCAAGCCTATATTGGTATATTACACTCTTTTCAACCTAAGTTTACTTAGTTTTAGAATGTACTTAGCCTTTGTATTTGAATTTCCTGCCTTTGATTTCTTTGAAGAGAAAATGTTCTCCACCGTCAGCAAGACCGAGCTCGCCGAGCGGATTAAGCGGATGATGGGCACCAAAGGGTTTAGGGTTTAGTATTCCCCTTTTTGTAGATAATTCACTCAAAAAAATGGAGGAAATTGAAATTTTACTCTTTCACATTGTAGTTTCGTCACACTCTGCACTTTGACTCTATCTCTCACATAGCACTCTCTCTGCACTATGTCACTTAATATATTAGATTCTTATCTTTTTTCTATATACCGAAATCGATGTGGGGTGTCGTATGGTAGGGTCACTACCAAAGTAGCATAGACATTTAACAAGTTAATTAAATTCAAAGTATTTGTAAATGACAAAAGTTCAAGGAATTATTTAATTTTTAAGTGTTAGTTTTTGTTGTGGTATCTTTTAGAAAAATTCTTCTATTTCAGTTCGATACAATAGCTTGTTATTCTTTTCAGCTATAAAAAAAAACTTCCTATTCTTTTCATGACACGCAGTTTCCTATATCCTTCCAAAAAAGAGCATATGAAGCTTCTGAAAATGTCTGCTTTTATTAAGCTCTTAATTTACTTATTTTATACCATATGCCACTCATTTTGTATAAAACTTTTGAAGTTGAGGGGTTTCAATTTATTTTATAAAATTTTAATGTGAAAAAATTAATAGTTTGATAACGATGTTTCAACTTCACCATTATGTGTTATCTTAATCTCTTTTAATTTCTAAATTTTAACTTATTTGAACTTTAAAAATAGTACTTTCTTTTACTTCTCTCTTTTTTTAGTATACAAACAGTATATCATTTCTAATCTATTTCTCTATTCTCTTTAAAAAAAAAAAAATCAGTTTATGATTTCAATTCCAACCAACATTACAAGAAAAACATGAAATATAAACCAATTTTATAAATAAAAAATAATTAATTGTTATATTAATTAAATTAGAAGACTATTTTAGAAACTAAACAAAAATTGATTTCTAAATTAGTTTTTATTATTGTTAAATAGTTTCTAAATTGGTATCTAATTAGCTACCAAGATTTTAACTACCAATTATTTAGTTTCTAAATTTGGTAGCAAAAACATTGATTGCTAATTAAATACCAATTTAGAAATCATTTAATAATAATATAAATTAAATTAGAAACTATAAAATAATTTCTAATTTAGTCATTATAACAACTAATTATTTTTTTATCTAAAAATTGATTTTTATTTAATGTTGTAGTGAAAGTAATGCATGAAAACAGAGTTTGAGGATTTATTTAAATTAATCTATTCTAAAACGAATTATTCTCAATTAATCTTGGAACCATTTTCTTTTTCCACAGCAGAAAGAAACCTAATTGGGTTCTTATTCAATTTTTTGGTAGTTGGTCGTTATTATTTTGCAACTAACCATCACTTTTCTTTATTTTTATTTTTATCACTAAATGGTTAAGCACTTTCCCAATGTTTTTTTTATACACTTGAGAAATTTCCCTTTGCACAGTATTAAACACTTTTGTGCCCAACACTGATACTCCAATTATAGTACTAGAAAAAGAGATGAGAATTGAACCTTCAATTTCTGTCTCCTTCACAGTACTAGTTGATGCTCTTCTAACGCAACAGAGGAAATTCCACGGCACAATAACTTCACACCATATCATATGACACAACTTCTCAATCCTCCATATATTGACACCAATCACACATCCTCAAGAACATGCTCTAAATGGCACGTTTCATCTATAACACAAAACCCCTGCACAGAAAACTACTTCTCCTCAATATATCCTTCATTTTCCTCATCTTTCTCTTCCTCAGTGCCTATCTCCACCCTTCTACTTCCAATGTTCATGCCTCCACAAATGTCTTCAACCGTGCTAGAATGCTCACTGACATCAGTGTTGATGGTTGCACTGACCTTCACAAGTACTTGGATAATGACTCCAAGTGCTTATATGTCAAATCCCACGTTCACTGCAGGTCAAAAGGGTATATAAATTATCTCCAAATCTTTTACTGCAGCTTTGGACATTCCCCAGTATTGGGTCATGCCCTGCTTATACTGTGGCTTGTGATCTTGTTTTATCTTTTGGGAGATACAGCTTCAAATTACTTTTGTAGTAATCTAGAAGGTCTGTCTGACATCTTGAGACTATCCCCCACCATAGCTGGGGTAACCTTGCTTTCTTTGGGAAATGGTGCCCCTGATTTTTTTGCAAGTGTTGTTTCTTTCACAAGTTCCAATGACGGTGCAGTTGGCCTCAATAGCATTCTGGGAGGGGCATTTTTTGTGTCCAGTGCTGTTTTGGGGATCATAAGTTTTCTTGTTAGTTCAAATGAAACTGCAGTGGACAAGGCTAGTTTCATTAGAGATGTCATTTTCTTCCTTTTCTCACTTTTCATTCTCCTTGTCATTATTTCTATTGGTAAAATCAGCTTGTTGGGTTCAATATTCTATGTTTCTATTTACTTCCTCTATGTCTGTGCTGTCTCTGCCACACATTTCATCTATGGAGAGGACAGGACAGAAGGGGAACTTGCCTCATCCTCTGATGACTTGACTGAGTCAGGCATACCCTTGTTGGGGTGTGTTGATGATGAGAAACCAAATGTATCAAATAAAGAGGTAATCGAAGAAGAAGGGGACAAGCAAGAGGGTTTTGGTAATGATTCTTTTGACCTTACTTACTTGACCAAATTTGTACATGTGCTAGAGCTACCTCTTTCCTTGCCAAGAAGGCTTACTATACCTGTTGTGAGTGAGGAAGGTTGGTCAAAACCATATGCTGTTATATCTGTGACTTTGGCACCAGTGTTGTTTGCAGCTCTTTGTAACACCCAAATGGAAAATGGGAGTTCAAGGAGTAGTCTTGTTTCATACTTGACAGCTGCTTTAATTGGCATTGTTTTGGGGAACATGGCATGTGTGACAACCAAGAGCACTAGTCCACCCAGAAAGTGCTTGTTTCCTTGGCTAGCTGGGGGCTTTTCTATGAGTGTAACATGGACTTACATCATTGCTGAAGAACTTGTTTCCCTCTTGGTTGCACTTGGGAATGTCATAGGGGTTAGTCCTTCAATCCTTGGACTAACTGTCCTAGCTTGGGGTAATTCTCTAGGGGATTTGATAGCCAATGGTGCAATGGCCAAGAATGGTGGAGCTGATGGGGCCCAAATAGCTGTCTCTGGTTGTTATGCAGGCCCTATGTTTAACATTTTGATGGGCTTGGGCTTGCCTCTTGTACTCTCAGCATGGTCTGAATACCCAGAGTCTTATGTGATTCCCAAGGACCCTTCTCTTTATGCAACACTTTTATTCTTGATGGGAGGGGTGCTTTGGGCCCTTGTGATATTGACAAAAAAGAATATGAAGCTTGATAAGTCATTGGGAATTGGGCTCTTGACAATTTACCTCTGCTTTTTGTTTATAAGGATGGTCATTGCAATTGGTGTTATTAAACTCTAGAGAATACTTTCAAAGGGATTATGGTCCCTTTTTTTATGTATGGGATGGACATGACTTATTTTATCATACATTTCAGTTTCCAACATACAACATTATTAATAATGTAAAGTTACTATGCTTTGGTATCTTGTATCTTGTATCTTGGTATATATAGTTGAATAGAAAGGTTAATTAAAAATTGTTATTTTCTAAGGGACTAAGATATTAATATTTATCGGTTCAATAATTAAATTTCTCTCTTCGATCGCTCTTGTCCTCCTCTTTTCAGTCATTCAGACTTCGAGTCAGTCAGGAGAGTATCTATAAAAGGTTCTTCAATGCTCAAGTGGTTGGTATTCGGTACAATAAATATTAATAATGACATACATTTGTCTTTGGTTATTGGTTATTGTGTCTATTTATAGTATCTGGTAGACTCTTTCATTGTTTGACCTTGATTAAGAGTGTGTCAATTAACATTCACATTACCTAATTTTGGTAGAGTTTAACTATCGCCAATACACACTTTAGTTAATACACTTAAACTTGTGTCGTTCGGTCGGTACCGAATACCAACATGTTTGGGAACTGTTCGGTCTTTGACGATAAATTTGCTCTCAGGCTAAAGAAATTTTATTCTAAAAAATCTTTATATGATTACCTCATGAGTCGGTTATGGATAAGAATGTATATATTTGATCGATATTAGATACTAACACGTTTGGAGATAGTTTGGTCTTGACCTTAGAGAAATGTAATTGAATAAACTATTTATTATATATTATTGAAGATAGAGTAATTTTGTAATTATGTATGATGGTTCATCTAATAGACCGTCTAGTGCTTTGTTTAATGTGTTTCCAATCTTATTTATTTATACTCTAAAACTTAGGTTGATTCTTTGTTTTGTAACTATATTTTACCTGTATGGCTCATATAACTAAAATATTATTTATTTAATTTTGTAAGCCACTAACTATATTAACCTACTTTTCATGATATCTCATTTGAGTCTAGTAGGTCTTAATATCTTTTCAATCCTAATTTATGAATTATTTAATATATAATACTTGTTAATTATATATAATTATTTTGATTGTCGTTACAAATATTAATTGAAATTTAAAGATGTCAAAATGAAACTATAACTATATAAGTTATAAAACTCAATTATTTATATATACTATTTACATATACACGAAAACACATGTTTATACATGTATTTATATAATTATTATATTAAAAATAATGTAATTTAAATATATATATATATATATATATAAATTTATAAAATTAGTATTCAAAAATAATATAATTATTTTAAAAAATTATTTAATTATTTTAAAATAAAAAATTTATTTGGAATTGTTTTACTAAAACATATATAAGGTTAAAGTAAGTTATTAAATAGTGTCTCCATTTATATGGTAGTATATATATAGATATATAGTTATAAACATGTTCTACAAAGAAGCCCCCTTTATTAACCATATAACTACCTCTTCTCATAACTCAAACTCTCCCATCTCTTCTGTCTCCCACTCCCAGTAATCTTGCAAATTTCCTCTAAGAATGTCCATCAAAATTGTGGTTGTTTCCTTCATGCTAACCTCACTGCTGTTCTTTCTTCTTTTCATTCCCACAAGATTAACCATACCCAGTTCCAGCTTCAAGCCTTCTATGAACTACTTCAACACCAGCAGGGCCAACAAGTCATATCCAGTTACATTTGCCTACTTGATCTCAGGTTCTAAAGGAGACTCTGGGAAGCTGAAAAGGTTGGTGAGGGCTCTCTACCATCCAGGGAACTACTACTTGATTCATATGGATTCTGGGGCACCAGAAGCTGAGCACAGGGATGTGGAGGAATATGTGGCCAAGGACCCAGTTTATGGTGAATTGGGGAATGTTTGGGTTGTGGGGAAGCATAATTTGGTCACTTACAAAGGACCAACCATGCTTTCCACCACTCTCCATGCCATGGCAATGCTTCTCAGGAGTTGCAAATGGGATTGGTTTATCAATCTCAGTGCCTCTGATTATCCCTTGGTTACACAAGATGGTATGGTGAGTGGCCTTAGTTTATGGCTGTTTTGCTCTTGTTTTGCATCAAATCATTTCAATTATAATGTGTTCATCAAAACTTTGTTGCTCTGATCAGATTGAGTTTGTGAATAATTCATGTTGCCTGTGCTGTTTTTCCATAATTTCACTCAATCAAAAGAATGGAATCTTCCAATTTTCAGATATGATCCAAGCCTTTTCTCAGGTTCCAAGGCATATCAATTTCATTCACCACAGCAGTCAGTTGGGTTGGAAATTGTAAGTACCATTCATGTAGTATTTGTTTTCTTAATCTCACTTTTGTTTCATAAAGATGAACTTCTTAATTTCATTCAATTATTTTGAATACTTTGATTTTATTTTTTTAGAAAATAAATGAATATATATATATATATATATATATATATGATTTTTTTTTGTCAAACTGATATATAGTAACTACACTATAATTAACAATGATACATGACACTACACTAATGACACATTATTGATTAAAATTAATTTATTACCGAAATTATATGTAACATAAGAAAAAAAGAGAATGTTATGTCAATGTAGGAAAGATGTCTCCATGAATGTAAATTTAAGAAAATTTATTATAATAATAAAATAATAAAATTGCTATTTAACCAAATTTTAACCTTGTGTATCCATTTCAGGAATAAGAGAGGGAGGCCAATAATTATAGACCCAGGGTTGTATAGCCTCAAGAAATCACAGATTTGGTGGGTCACTAACAAGCAAAGGAGTCTCCCAACATCTTTTAAACTTTATACAGGTTTTTATCTTCTTCCATATTCAAAAAATCATTAAATAAAAACTAATTTTAAAAACCAAAAATAATTAATTATTATAATAACTAAATTAAATATCATTTTAAAAATTAAAAAAACTTTTAATTTCTAAATCAATTTATATTATTATTAAATGATTTTAAAATTAGTATCTAATTAGTAAAATCGAAGTTTTTCTACTAAATTTATAATCTAAATAATTGGTAGTTAAAACCTTGGTAGTTAATTAGATATAAATTTAGAAACTATTTAATAAGAATATAAACTAATTTAGAAATCAAAATTTTTTTTAAGTATCTAAAATGGTTTTTAATTTAATCGTTACAACAACTAATTATTATTTTTTTTTCTTCTAAAACTGTTTTCTATTTCATGATTTTCGTACCTATCTTTACCTTTTTTATTTGTATGTTTATGTCATGTTTTATTCAATTCTTCCATTCCAATAATTTATAATTATTTTCTTGTGAAATATTTTCAAATTAGATAAGATATAAAAAAAAAACAGAAAAGTAGGGTTTTAGAGTCAGTGTCAAAGTGGTACCAAATAAAATAAAACAGAAAACCAGGAATCTAAACCACTCATGAAGTCATTGTTAGAGGTCAAGGGTTCCATCATGAATGCTCTCATTCAATTATTTTCTACCAAGATGTCACTTCTTTTTGGTTAGAAGTCATTAGTTTAAGCTTGAAGGATGGTAATATGCATAATTTGTTTCAAGAACTTTACCTAATGCCATTGTTGCCTGAGTGAAACCTCACAACTTCTTCCATACCTACTAAAACACAACTCTAGTTGTTCACAAAAAAATGTGAGATAGGAGAAATCAAAACTATTTAAAAAATTGGTGGGTATATGAAGAAATGTTTAACCTAATTTATTATGTTTCGATTATGTTATATATTATGTTGCTTAAAACAGAAAAAGTTATTGTGTATTATGCGTGTAACGATTATGAACACACAATCAATTACAATTACAAGTTAAAAAAAAAATAGCATGTGTATTTATATTTCTAAACATAAGACAGTTAATAAAATTAAGAAAAAAAAAACAGTTCATAACACTTTAAGAAAACAGTTAAAATACTATATTACAAGTGAAACCGTACAAAAATTGAGAATATCCCATTTATTCACTTTTTTTTGTATTAATGAAAATAATATTTAAAAATATTAAAATAATATAATTTTAGAACAATAGTTTTTAAAAAGTTATGTGATGGTTACTCTAAAAAAGGAAATTGTTTAAAATTGAGAAAATGTTCAATTAATTGTTTTATTAAATAAATAAATTATTTTTTATTTATTAAAATATAAAATATCCAATTAAAATATGACACTAGGAAAAAAAAGTTATGAAATTATATATTCCTTATACAATAATATATTAGAATATATATACTTTCATACATGCACTCCCACATAAGTTGAGAAATTATGCATGTTAAACAGATATTGTATAAACGGTAGAATAGTCTTATCGAAAAACCTTGACCTTTAGATATTTTTATCTCTTTATATAAAAAAAAATTGTATCTCCTTTTTGTAAAAAAATAAATATAAATGAATGAAATATGAGAGTTCTTCCCTTTTTCTTAAATCTTTTATGATAATAGTGACAATAAATAAATACACACCATTTTTATTGTTTGTAATAAAAAAATTATAAATAAAACAATTCTTGCTAATAAAAAAAATTATAAATAAAACAATTATTAATAATAAATATTATTCTTCTTATTAATGTTGATAAAATAATGATATATTTTTAATTAAACCATCTTTAAAAAGTAATTTTTTCTTGAATAAAATAATTTTAGAGGTGTCATTAAAAGAAATTGACACAAAAATCACATCAATAAAAAAAATTAATTAAAAAATGTTAATACCCGTATGAAACATTTTTTAAGAGTCAATTCTAACAAGATTGTAGAGCTAATTATTGGATAATCATATTCTTGTGTTTTCATACTCAAAATATTCAATTTTCGAGTGAAGATGTGTATTAGAATGTTAAATCAATTAAAAATATAAATAAATTATAATTAAAAATATAAGTAAATTATTGTGTACGAAGAATATAAATCTCATGAGAATAACTATGCATGCATTATTACGATGGAGATTAGTTCAATGTTATATGTTTGTGTATTTTTAGTTATTCATAGACTTCTTCTCCTCTTTTGTAAATTGGTTGTCCTGAAATAACTTATTAACACTACAAGAAAATTATGAAATCGAAATATTTTAGAAACAAAACATAATTAGTTGTTATATATTGACTAAATTAGAGACCACTTTAGGAATTAAATAAATTTTTGATTTTTAAATTAGTTTTTATTATTGTTAAATAGTTTCTAAATTGGTCTCTAATTAGCAACCAATATTAATAGTAATAGAAACTAATTTAGAAATCAATTTTTTTTTTTTAGTTTCTAAAATGGTTTCTAATTTAATTACTATTATAACTAATTATTTTGTTTTCTAAAAATTGTTTCTATCGGATGATTTTATGTAATATTTACCTTAAATCTAATTATATATATAGATTAGAGCCTCCAAAGTAGGTGATTTTATTTACTTATTCATTTGTCGATAAAAATAATAATTATGTATTCATAATCTTTCTTGTTACCATTTTGAATAAGTTGATCAAGGTGATGCTACTAGAAATGTTTTCCATGTCCAGGTTCAGCATGGACAATACTATCAAGATCTTTTGCAGAGTATTGCATTGTTGGGTGGGAAAATTTGCCAAGAATCCTCCTTCTCTACTACACAAACTTTGTGTCATCCCCAGAAGGATATTTCCAAACAGTTATTTGCAACTCCAAGGACTACAAGAACACCACTGCAAACAATGACCTACACTACATTACTTGGGATTATCCTCCAAAACAACACCCAAGGACACTAGGACTCAAAGATTACAGAAAAATGGTCTTGAGCAACCGTCCATTTGCCAGAAAATTCAAGAAAAATGACCCTCTTCTGGATAAAATTGACAGAGACCTTCTCAAGAGGAATCATGGGGAATTTTCTTTTGGAGGATGGTGCTCAGAGGCTGAAAAACATAACAGAGTATGCTCAGGTTTCAAAACTCAGAATTATGGTGTTCTCAAACCTGGCCCAGCCTCAAAAAAGTTGAAGTTTCTGCTCTCTTATACTCTTTCTCGCAAAGTTTTTCACAAGCAGCAATGTCGCTAACTTTCATTTCATTTTGATCATTTGTAAGAAAAATATGATGAATATACACAGTGTTTATTTCATATAAATTTTATTGAAAAATTATAACTTTATACCAGTTCCATCCATTTTACATAAAAAAAAATATTATTTTATTCAAAAAATTGTTGTTGGATATTTTTTTACTGTAAAAAAAATTATTTTATTCTTTGATTAAATTAAAATTATTTAGCTAAAACAACTGTCGTTTTTACGAATTTCTAAAATATTTTAATAATTTATTAAATAATTTAATGTACAATTTAATTTAAAGAAAATAAGTAAATAAAAACTTAACCTCGTCACAAATTGTTTGATGTGTGTGGATGACACATGATTTTTCCCTCATGATTTAAGAATATTTTTAACTCTTTTTGAACCAAGCAATGGAATTAAATACAGTATAAAGATTGTAATAATTATATCAGAAAATAAGAATTAGAAGAAAAAAAACATGAAAAGCCCAAGTGCTTTGAGTTAGGTTAGGAGACTCTTCCTTCCTCCACCACCATCCACCTCCATAAATTTTGGTATTTCAAAAAATACCCCTTTATAATGTTCTAGATTACGTAATTTAGAAGTCTTTCTCAAAATTCTTAATTAGCTTTCAAATTATATAATCCGAAAGTCTTTTTCAGATGCATGATTAATTTCTGGATCATATAATTCGAAAAAAAATTTAGCTTTCGGATATGCAATCTAGAAGTCTTTTTTCAAACGTGTGTCCAGATTACGTAATCTGAAAACTACTCTCTATAAAGGTGGTATAAAAAGGATAAAAAAGTATTTTCATGTTTTGTGTGAAGTGACAAAAGAACCTATGGAGGTATAAGAAGAAACAACCGGATTAGGAATCAGAATCGAGCCACGATGCATACGGGTAGCCCGAAGAGATTACCATTATACGTTGATTTTGTGTGGTTTATATTCATTTAATTAAATAAAATTGGTTTGGGATTTTATAAAACAGGTAGAAAATATATTTAATTTTTTTAAATAAAAGAAGTTTTTTTCTAAAATAGAAGAAGTTTTGTTTTAAATTTGATTTTAACTATTAATTGATTTTAAAATTAATTTGAAATCATTGATTAGTTTTAAAAATCGAGTTAAATATGTTCTTTAAAGTATTCATGTTAAATATATCTACACATTCATGAGTTAATATATCATAATTAAAACTGAAGAGTAATATAATTGATTTAAGATCCTTAAAACAAGGTTAAAGTTAAGTTGAAGATATGCAAACTTAGATAAAAAAAAATGTTGAAATAGAGATAAGTTGATGATATTATATTTATTCAAAAAGTTGTTTTGTTTTATGAAAATCATTTTAGAAAAAAAGCCTTAGTTAAAAGATTTTACAGAGATACATTAGTTGAGGTTGAAGTGAGATAAGAGATGTTGTAGTTTAAATCTTGGTAATCGATTACCAAGATTAAATTTATGATATATGATATTAATGAAAAATATTTCAATCAATCTAACGAAAAATCACCATCGAAAGGAGTTTCTAATAAGGAGTAGACTTTAAAAAAATTCTCCTCGTAGTGGTGGTTGTCATCTCTTTCTTCTTCCTTCTACTGCCTTTCTCTGAGTGTTGAGGGGGTTCGAACACTTCGACAGGGGAGGGGTTTCAAGTTGCAACTATTTCGATGTTATCCTTACTCTTACAGGTTGCAGCCTTATGCCGAAGATCGGCCAATAGAGATGCAGTCTGAGTCATTATACTTGCAAAGTAAGAGATATTATTAGCACAAATGATAAAATAGTCTGAGAGGAAGAATTATGTAAATATACCATGATAGGTTGTCTACCGTTGGAATAACTTATATACGGTCAAGAGCTTTCAAGTAGGGAGTCTTCTGAGAAGACTATAAAAAACAATGTAGATCTCCAATTCCTTGGTGCTCGAGGAGGAATGAGGCCAGTGTTTGAGTCGAGTTGGGGTCTTGGTCCAATAAAAGAGAAATTGGGACTGACTGTTTCGATAAAAAAATATTCCATACCCTCTGACTCTATGAAAATCTTGAAAAGTTTCTCTTTGAAGATTTTGTACAAGGTAGTCTATAGGGCAAAAAGAATGTTTTTTGATCGATTGATAAGTGACAACCAACTTATAAGGTCGGTCGGGTGGGAGGTATAATAGTGTAGGAACGTCTTGGGGGAAGGACGCAAACAAAACATGTCACAAACAAGGTGAAAGGCCTGAAGGGAAGTCCATGAGTTGAGATGAAGCTGAGTAGGAGCAATGTTGAGTGCCCAAAGGACACCCATGGTAAACTCATCGGAGGGGAAAGCGATGTGAAGGTCAGAGAAGAAGCAAGAATAAGCAAAGAAAAAAGGAGGTTCTAAGGGAGGCCGACCCATACAAACGGTATTGGCCGAATGACACAAATCTACAACAAGGATGCCATCAACGACATCATGTTTCCAAAGGCACACTTTGTCGACAAAAGAAGCAATGGAGGAAGAGTCCCAAAACTAAGAAAAATAGCCAATGACCTTAGGATCGACCCAGTCGAATGCCATACGGTGGGACGACTCCCCAGCAGGGGTTGATCGGTCGATAGCCGTAGCTGGGTCATTGGCCCTAATTGGGTTTACACCTGGCGACACGACCTCGCTAGTATTAGAGGGACCTACGGTTTCACCCATCGAGTGATCAACTCTTGCAAATGCATCAATGGAGGGCAAGACCTGGATGGCCCCGACTAACACAGGATCGATCGAGAATCACCCGGACGAAGAAGATGAAGAAGATGAAAGGGACGAAGTGGATTCAAAAGAGCTAGAAGGAGAAGACATAACTAACTTCTCGGAGTGAAGGAAAAATACCTCGTCAGATTGTAAAGCTCATAAGTCAGAGCAAAGTAAGTAAAAGTCATTATTTATAGGCGTTGAGGGGGAGGAACAATGAAACTCCACCTTGATCTCAACTTTTAGAGCGTTTCTGATCCAACGGTCCTCATTACATCGTACAATTTTGAGCCCAAAATCCCAAAATCATCATGAGGCACGTCTTATCAAGGTTTTGGCGCGGTCAACGTCACATCCTACTTTGGAAAGCGCAACGGTCACATCTAGACTCTTCAAGTTGAACCTCTTGAGATTGAGGGACAAGTGTATCGGTAAGTATTAGAAGTATCCTAGAGATTTGGTATCCGGTTTATACTAACTGACATGTACAAAATGCATTAGAGATAAAAAAGAAATTAACAAGTCTAAACAATAAGTAAACATTAGATAATGTGTTATTAATCATGATACAAACATTAATCTGACCTAATAATAATGAACCCACAATAATATAAATAGTCACAACTTTAAAAAAAAAATACATTATTATCCCATATTAATTATAAAATTTAAGTAAAGTGAATAAGCGAGATTTGACCAAGCGGAGGTGGAGTCGTGAACTAAGTAGTAAAAAAAAGTTATATATATTTTATTTTTATTTTTATTATTTATTATTATTATTATTATTATTATTTTTTAACTCTCTCCACGTTTCCATATAATAATATTAATTTATTCTTTACTTCATTCTTTATTTTATTTATTGTCCTCATTACCCACTTATAATATTAATTTTTTTTATGAACCTGAGAATAGAATGTACGGAGATAGTCCCACTAAAGCATAGGCTCTTTCATATTTTATCTTATATGTAACTTTTTATCTCTTCAGTGCTAATTAAATTGCTTAAATTTAGCCATTATAGCTGTTGCCGTAAAACTTTACAATATCACACTTTTGGTACACTGATACTGATTCTAAGGTGAATTAGTGGTGGGAATCCAATTCACCAGTGCAAAAATATAAATTTTTAATTCATTATCAGTTTGTTATTTGTTAAAAATTATTATTAAATAAAAATTAATTTTAAAAACTAAAATATTATTATAATGATTTATCATTTATATATTTTTTTAAATTCTTTTTCTTATTCAACAGACAACAGATGTTTTATCAGTACAGTTGATTTGCAGAAGAACATGTGACTCTGTCTTTCTTGTTGTCTGACAACAGATGTTCGTACCACTTTGTTTCAGATCCCACTTATTATTTCTTCCATCACTCTGAGAATCATATCGAAGGCAAAGGGTGAAGAAGAAGGATCAAGAAGAAATGGAGGCTAGTGTTCCTGTGGTGGATTTTGAGAAGCTTTCAGAGGGAGAGGAGTTGAAGAAGCTGAGAGAAGCATGTGAGAAATGTGGTTGTTTCAGGATCATCAACCACTCCATTCCAAAAACTCTGATGAGTGAAATGAAATCAGTGGTGAAATACGTGCATGATCTTCCTTTGGAGATCAAAATGCGCAACAAATCCATAATTCCTGATAGTGGTTATGTGCCACCCATTCCAACAAGTCCTCTCTACGAGGGCATGGGGATATATGACATGAATAAATCACCACAGGCACTTGAAGAGTTCTTCTCCCAATTGGATTTGCCAACCTATCACAGGTTCCTTTCTTCTACACTCTCTCTCTTTCTCCCACTAATTAAGCAAAGCAAGTGATGATAATGAATGAGAAATTTTATTTTATTTGAAATCTCTAACGAATTTATTATTAGTGTGTATGCTGTATGCGATTTCATAACTAATAAACTTTAGTACAGTTAATAGATAGTATTAGGTCAAGCAAACACATGAGAGAGGAAAATATCCATCTCTAAGATTATATCAGAAAACGTATCTATTACATATTGCATAAGGTATATATAAGAATACCCATGCAACCCACACAGTTAGAGTACATTCTCTTATATGTCTAACACCCTCGTAAACTCATGGTTGAAGGAGGGGCAACCTTGAGTTTATTGCAAACCCGAAGAAAGTTGGCTCCTGACACAGGCTTGGTGAGCATATCCGCAACTTGGTAGCGGGCTGGAATGTGGAAAAGCTGAACCTGCTGAGTTTGAACGTTGTCTCTAACAAAGTGGAGATCTAACTCAAAGTGTTTAGATTTAGAATGCATTACAAGATTAGCACTAAGGAGAACAACACCCAGGTTGTTAGAATAAATTCTAGAGTGGATGTGGATATGTGAAGTTCGTGAAGAAGCGACCGGAGCCAGAGAAGTTCAGCCATGACAGCAGCGACGACACGATATTCAGCTTCAGTGCTACTGCGGGAACACATTTCTGCTTGTGAGTGGACCAAGCGATAAGGTTGGAACCAAGATAAACACAAAACCCTATGGTGGACTTGCAATCATCAAGGTTTGCAACCCAGTATGCATCAGCAAAAGCGAGGACTTCGAGGTGGAGGTACGGTGAAGCAGAAGACCATGATGGACAATGCCTGCAAGATAACGTAGGATATGCTTAACAACTTCCCAGTGATGATTTTGGGGAGCACGCATGAACTGAGCAACTTTGTTGACCGAGTATGAGAGTTCAGGACGAGTGACAAGAAGATACTGGAGAGTACCAACGACTAACCGGTAAAGAGTAGGATCATGAAAGGCAATGGACGAATTTTGTTGGAGACGAACAATGGAGATCAATGGTGTAGTTGCGGGTTGGAGGAGACCATGGTGGTTTTATGAAGAAGCTCACGAATATACTGTGACTAAGACAGATGCATGTCATCCGTGGAAGTACGTGTAACTTGGATCCCCAGAAAGTGATGTAGATCACCAAGGTCTTTCAAGGCAAAGCAAGAATTAAGGCTGGAAATGAGTGTAGTGATGGCAAAGAGAGACGACCCAGTAATGAGAATGTCATCTACATAAACAAGAACAAGAAGAGTGTGTGAAGAAGTAAATCGAACAAATAAGGAGGTATCACTCTTAGTAGGTGTGAAGCTAAGGGTATGTAATGTATGACTTAGCTTGAGAAACCAGGAGCGAGGGGCTTGTTTCAAACCATAGATAGCTTTGTGAAGCTGACACACAAGATGTGGATTTGCATAAATGAATCCAGGTGGTTGTTACATGTAAACGCATTCACTTATATCACCGTTGAGGAATGCATTGTTAACATCAACTTGACGGACATGCCATCCTGAAGTAACAGCATGGGCGAGAACAAGGCGTATGGTAGTGTGCCGAACCACAGGGCTAAAAGTCTCAGCATAGTCAAGTCTGTGCCTTTGATGAAAACCTTTGACCACCAGACGTGCTTTACACTGATGAAACGAGTCATCTACATTTAGCTTGGTTTTAAAGACCCACTTGCACCCAACCAACGATGCATTGGGAGGGAGAGTAGTTAAGGTCCAAGTGTTGTTAAAAAGAAAAACATTGTATTCATCTTGCATAGCAGTGTAGCAAAGCGGGGAAGCAAGAACAATTTTAACAGAAGAAGGAATATGAGGAACGTCAGGGAGAGAAGAGAGATACACCTTTGGTTTATGAGTACCAAATTTTGCACGAGTAACCATCGGATGGGTGTTGGTCGTGGTGGAGACAAGGATCGGTGCACTTGCAGCAGGAGGAGAATGGAACGACACAACGGTGAGAGAAGGAGTATGAGAAGCAGTAGGCAAGGTATCACCTGAAGAAACAAAAAAAAGGATGCGTTTGTGCATTATAGGGGAAGTGGGTTTCATTGAAGATAACATTGCGAGAAATAACAGTTTTGCCATTTGCAGTTAGGCAAATGTAACCAGCATGGTGAAAATTATAGCCAAGGAATAAACAACACTGAGAACGAAAAGCAAATTTACGTGTGTTATAGGGGCGAAGATTAGGATAACAAGCGCAACCAAAAACTTTAAAGTGAGCGTAATTAGGTGTGGTGTGAAAGAGTTTATGATGAGGCATGTCCCCTTGTATAATAGGAGAGGGAAGAACATTAATGATATGAACAGAAGAGATAAAAGCCTCAACCCAAAATTTTAAGGGAAGGTTAGCGTGAGCAAGCAAAGCTAAACCCATATCCACAATATGACGGTGCTTTCTTTCCACATAACCATTTTGTTGGTGCGTGTAAGGGCACGTTAGACGGTGATGTATACCATGCTGTTGAAGAAAAGGAGTCAAGGCAAGAAATTCACGTGCATTATCAGTTTGCAAATTACAGATTTTATGGCCAGTTTGGTTTTTAATAAGAACTTTAAACTTTTTGAAAGCATGCGAAACCTGAGATTTGGTATGCAGAACATAAATCCATGTAAATTTGGTAAAAGCATTAAGAAAAAAACTCATAATATATGGCTCCATTAGAAGCAGGCACAGAAGCTGGTCCCCAAATATCAGTATATACAAGCTGAAAGGGAGCAATATAAGCAGTTAAAATAGTGGGATATGGAAATTGATGACACTTAGCACGCGCACAGGCAGCACAAAAACGAAGATCAGGTTTTACAGAGATATTACAAGACGAAAGAATTTGCTTTAAGGATTTAAAATGACAATGACCAAAGCGTTGATGCCAAAGGTTGATAGTAGCATTGTTTCCAGTGAAAGAAAGAGAATTAGCAGAGTAGTGTGAGGAAGACTTTAAGCTAGGAAAAGTGTACAGGCCATCTTTAAGAGTTCCTTGAAGAAGGACTTGCTTCGTATCCTGATGCACAACATAACCCGAGTGAGGATAAAATATAAAGAAAACATTGTTATCACGAGAGAATTTTGAGACACTTAGAAGGTTTTTTGTGATGTCAGGCACGAGCAAAAGATCATTCAAACGAAGAGACGTACTATGAGTAGCAGAGGAAAGAGAAGCAGAACCAATGTGAGAAATACACAAACCTTTTCCATTACCCATCTTGACCATTTCGGAACCGACATAGTGTTGTTTATCTGAATAAACGGAAGAGCAGTTGGTGATGGGATGCGTAGCACCACTATTCGGATATCATAGAGGAAGGAACACCCAGTATGGACACATTGCTGAGAACACAATCCTAAGAAGAGAAAGAAGAAAAAATGGCATGCATATTGTTAGACGAGGAAAGAGTATACCGTTGCAAGCAAACATCCGCAAAGTGGCCATGCTTTTTGCATATTTGACAGATGGGCCGAAGTGAGACCCAAGAGTCAGTATGCGGGGGTCTGTAGTTGGGATGGCGTCCTTGATTCAAAGAAGCATGCATGAAGTCATGACCACCACGAGAGACACCAGGCTTGCGTTGAGATTTGCCATTGGTGGAACGCATAGGGGTCTAAGTAGCAACATCAACATTGGGAGAAATAGTGAGATGATCAATCTGATAATGTTTGGCAAACGTTCTTCTTGGGCTAATAACAGGGCTTCGATTTCATTGATAGTATACGCCTCTTTTCGGGACATTACGTATGCAACATAAGGATCAAAATCAGCAGAAAGACCATATAATATTGTTTCAACATGATCTTCAACAGAAACAGGGGCTCTTGTGGCAGCAAGTAGATCAACGGTCTTCTTGATCATTCTTGGGGTTTTTGAGACACAATATGAACTTCTTGATCTGTGCACGTGTGTTGGCAGCGAAATAGGTGTGAAGAACATCCCAAATCGCAACAGAGGAGTGAAGATCCACCATCTTGGTGAGGAACGGTGTGGTCATGGAGGCTAGCATCCAAGCCACGAGCAAACTATCTTGTTGTTTGTATCGAGTAAACTTATGATTGACGCACAGAGAGGAACCCTCAGTGGCAGGTGGAAGAACAGAGGAAGGGACGCGAGATCCATCAAGAAAATGAGAAAGAAGTAACCCATCGATGGTTGCTAAAATCTGCAGCTTCTACAACATAATTTTTTCTTCAGAGAGATCGGTGTGGTAAAGAAGTGAGGGGAAGGAGAAGAAGAAGAAGAAACTGTGGATGTAGCGGAAGACATGAGGAAAAAGAAAAACAAAGAGCTCTTAATACCATATTAGGTAAAGCAAGCACATGGGAGAGGAAAAGATCCATATCTAAGATTATATCAGAAAACGTATCTATTACATACTTCATAAGGATATATATAAAAATACCCATGCAGCCACACAGTTAGAGTACATTATGTTATATGCTTAACAGATAGGAAATAGTTAGATTGTTAACAGAAGGTTAGATTTAAGCTTTTGATTTGTCTCTTGAGGGATGCTTTTGTGGAAACAAATCAAATATATTGGATCAGTAATTTTGTTTTTCATCATATGAGAATACTTTTTTTCTTAGGATCTGTTTGGTGATTTAATTTAGCTTTGTTAACTAGGATGACTAAGCTCCTTCTCCTTCTCTTTCTCCTTTGTTTGCTTCAGCTCCTGAATAATCAGTGCCAGAACTTTAACAAAGTTTTGGGGGAGACAAAGTAAGATTTAATGGTATTTGCATCTAAAAAAATAAGTAAAAAACTCTAATTATTTATTTTCTCTTAAATAATTCATTTGGGTAATTTAGTATCTACTTTAAAAAAATAACTTGTTTCTCTGTCCATACTCATATTTAAAGGTGGGAGAGACATTCAGAATCTCTCCAATCTCGAATACTAAACTGTTTGCAGTGATCTCATTTTCTACCGGGCCCTTCAACATCACTTTCCTTTTGAGCCATTTTCTTGGTTTTTATAATAAAAAATTATACTTTAAACCAAATTCATTTCAAACAACCAATTATAATAATATTATAATATTTTTAATAAAAAAAATATAATAAATATAATTAAAATATTCAGTATATTTATTGTTTGGATTATCAGAGTATGTCAACATTCTCTTTATAATAGAATGATGATAGTTTTACATTATTATTTTCTTTACAGTCCCACTTAACAATTAATAATACTATTATTTTATTTTTATGTTTTTCTTAATGAAATATAATATTTTATTATTAAAAGTAGTTATTAGGTGAAAATAAGAGAAAAAGGTGAATATGAAAGAATTATTATTTTTTATAATATTATTTCAATTCAAATAAGCTAGATTTGTTTGCATGACAGGCAAATAGTAGAGACTTATGGTGAAGCAATTCATGACTTGGCATCAACTGTATCACAAAAGATGGCAAAGTCTTTGGGTGTAGTGGGTGTTGATTTCAAGGACTGGCCTTTCATTTTAAGAACTATTAAATATAGTTTCACCCAAGAAAATATAGGTCAAATGGGAGTACAGTTGCATTCAGATACAGGATTTATGACTCTTCTTCAAGATGATGAAGCTGTTAGTGGTCTTGAGCTGTTGGATGATTCTGGTTTATTTAAGGCAGTGCCTCCCAAATCAGGGTCATTCCTTTGCATTATTGGAGATGTTGGACAAGTAAGCATA
>Ga0123342_1003052_pt1 | contig 27281 bp, 21 predicted proteins | sample Turbeawhitnodule_FD_89960 | JGI IMG/M metagenome (GOLD analysis project Ga0123342, IMG submission 89960) | Root nodule microbial communities of legume samples collected from Mexico - Turtle bean Mexico white nodule | ecosystem: Host-associated > Plants > Roots > Nodule | place: Mexico: Nepantla...
ATAGATATTGTTAGATATCTCATATTTATGTAATGGGCTTAGCCCATATGTTTCTTTTTCCTATATAAACATAACCCTATGTGTTCAATATACACAAGGGATTTACCCTATTCTTTCTTTTTCTTTAATACATAGAAACTCTGTTAAGACGAGACAAAGGTAAGTTAACTTTTTCCTATTTAAGTTTGTGAAAATTAAGTACCCCAATAAGCAAATACTTACTGCAAAAAAACCACAGTAGCCCATCAATTCATCTGTGTCAAGAACTTTGCTCCGGAAGGCACTTCCTTCTAAAGCCATTGGAACAATTTTTAATTCTATAGGCCGTAAAAGAGCTGTCTTCTCAGCAACCTGAAAATTTAATGAACAGTTTTTTAAGTCCAAAGGTAGGAACAAACATTAGTTATAACATAAGACTTTTGATAAACTAGTTATCAGTTATGAACCTAGTGAAGTTATTTGTTTTTGTTACTCTTGGTATCTTCTGTTTCCCTTGTCATTGTCCATTTGCATTCAAATTATGTAGTTTCCCTTTTAGGCTCACACGTAAACTATCATCATTCAATAAGCTATCACCAAATCCCCACATCCCCACCTGCCTTTCTGCATGCCATTTATTTGCTTTATCATTAATCCTCTATATTTTAAGGGGGACAACCAACCACTTAAATACTCCACCAAGCATCCCATACCCAAGTCCCTATCAATTATAAATGACAGTTGTTGTAGATTCAATGGCATCATACACACTCTCCCAAAATATATAAGTACTTCTAGTTCAGAGACAGAAGACTACTTATTTCAATAATGTAAGGCAGTTACTTTCTTATTTCAAAATATTTCGGTTTCTTGGTAGGCACAATGAGAATAAAATCTTTTGGTGGTGTAAATTTGTGGTTATTTGGTGTATTTAGTTGGAGCAAAATGTTAAACCCTCCAACACTGTCCTTGTTCCCTTACACTTATTTATTACTTAAATGGTTTTTTGTGCTGTATTCATGGTTGTTCAGTAGAATCACCATTTCCTTCACAGAGACTGGGTACTCAGCCTTGCAGATTAAACATGTTTCTTATTCTTTGTTGTACCTTTCTTTCATCCTTTGTGGGATTCTTACCATCACCCTAGTTGAAACTTTCACCATATTCTTGGTGGAGCACTGTTCTATTTGAAAAAGAGAAGGTAGGAAAAACCTTTTTCCAGTCAACATAATCAATAAGCTGATTATCCATGGTTTCCTTTGCTGCCAAGTATAATATTTTTTCTCTCTCGGCTTGTGTCGGTCTTTGAAGATGAAATATTCTATCCATGCGACCAGGCCTCTGCAAGGCCTCATCAATTTGCTTGAGATTTCTTGTAGTAGCCATCAAAACAACCCCATCCTGTTTCTCAAATCTGCATTGAATATCAACCAGTTATAACTTACTCCTGCACATATGGCATATTTTCATTCTCTGACTGTCAAAACAAGCAAAGACTACAGGTTACCCATCAAGTTCCACGAGGAGTTGATTGATGAAAGTTTCATGATCTTGATTTTTGGTATGAATATATGTACCACGTACACCAGCAAACAGATCAAAATCCTCCACAAATATTATCACAGGAGCCTACAAAAAGCAACAAACAAATCAGGAAATGAGGAGACATAATGTAGGTTAAAAAATCAACAAACTCATTCAACCAGACAACATACAATATATAGCATGCATAAATAGAAAATAAGTTACAAAAATTGGACACCAAACAGGGAGAAAAAATGGATGAGAAGGATAGGTAAATGTGTTTGATAACAAAACATTATCTACATTGTCTACATTAGAAAGATAGGTAAATGTGTTTGATAACAATGTTAATTTTTTTAGCATGTATTAAAAGAAAAGAAAGAATAGGGTAAATTCCTTGTGAATATTGAAGACATAGGTTATGTTTATATTGAAAAAAAAAACATATGGGTTAAATTCATTACATAAATAGAAATATCTATAATAAGTCATAATATCTAACAATATCTATAATAACTCATAATATCTAACAATATCTAATAATATCTAACAATATATAAAAAGAAACATATAGAAAATATGGGCTAAGTCCATTACATAGATAAAAATATCTAACAATATCTATAATATCTCATAATATCTAACAGAAAATAAAGATTACATGCATCATTTGAGAGAGTTGAAAATATAAATATATTTACTATTATTTCCAATTTAACCTATCTTTGAAAAGGTTTTGACTCACCTCCAATTTGGAGGAAACCGTACCAGAAGTGGGGCCAGTTGATGTTTGGCCACCCATTCCAGTCCAGTTCCAAGATTGTCGGAATGAACATATTAACATAAAGGCCAAATGAACAAATGTATGATGCATAAACTGACTGAATCAAGTGTATCAAGGTACAGTAGCAATAAAGGCCAAATGAAACTAAACCATGAGAAGTTCATATAGATTTACTTATATAATTGATAACGTATTAGACTCATAATTAGGCATAAAAATGGTGAAAGATAAGAACATAAGAAATAAATATTAAGCTGGTTTAAAGAGGATAACCAGATCTCTTGCTGTCTGAAACAATTCACGGACATTGGAGGCACTTTGTCCAACCCACAGCCCAGCCTCCAATTGCTGGGCCTTAATTTCAACAACAGGAACCTTAGCCTCAGCAGCAATAGCCAATGCTAGAGAAGTCTTACCAGTACCTCTCTCACCTACAATAAGAACACCCTGCAATACAGAAAACAGTTCCCAAGAGTTGCTATTGGTGTTTCAAACCAAAGAGTATGAGATATTAGTTATTTGATGACTGGGTCACCAAAATGTTGGAAAGGCAATCAACTACAAGTTTATATTGCTAAGAAATATCATCATTAGAATAGAGAACAAAATATGTTTAATTCAACCCAAAGACTAGAGGATGGCCAAAGACTGGACATCAAGAGTGAGGTTTGAAGGATTAAACAACTATATATGGCCCAACAGCAAGACCAAGGTGAGCTAAGATAGTGTGTCAAAGTTGAATTGAAAACAAAACGACTTAATTAAATGCCAAAAGCTATAGACCAAGGGAGGGGAGTAAATACCAATATTTTAAAACCAAACAGATCAATAAAAAAATTCAAAGTTCAATGGTTTGATTATAGTTGAACTTGAATAGGTATTAATAAAACAATATCAAAAAATATAATAGCATAAATTAATAAGCTAAAAACTAGAAATCAAAGATAATTTATAGGTTCTTAATATTCAAAGAATGCATAAAACTTCAAATCAAATATATCATAATATTTATGTCTAAGTTTCAACAATACACTAGTAATAATATCTATTAAGAAGGACTAGTTTACATTTAGAAAAAAAAAGAAAATCAGAAATTTCTTTAGGTTGAATTTTGACTTTTTTAAGAAAAAATTAAAATAATGTTGTATTGGGTGTTTTTTGTTGACCCTTTAGGTACCATTTCTTTTGTCAATTTTAACTTATTTTTACTACTTTTACCAATTCTTTTACCTTTTTATCCAGACCAGCCATGTCATTCATTGAACAGTTGAATTGCTCATCGGCTTCCTAATATGATAGATTAGTGTGGTCCGATTTTCAAAGTCAAAGGTAAATATTAAAGCTCTCATGGAAACGTTATTTATTGGAGTCTTGTAAATTTTACATCAACTAGTCAAACTTATGGAAATGTTATAAGTAATGACAATTCTCACCCCATAAGTTAGCTTTCCGGTTGAGTTTTGCTCAAGTATGGAAATGTTGTTTGCCTATTGGATCATCATTATTCAATTGCTATCAAACCCTTCAAATATATGCAATCCTGCAACCTTTATGTTGGAGATATCTAGTCCTCAAGTGATCAATTGTGTTTTAAGATCTCACAGGGATTTTTCCTCAAACATCATGTGCCCATAGACCACAATAAAACAAAGTTGTTGAACTCAACAATCATCATGTAGTGGAAACGGCTCATACCCCTTTCATTAAAATGTCCCACAACATTTTCAGGAGTATGCCATTCTTACTACATGAGATCTAATTAATGACATGCTCTCATCAATCCTAAACAATCAGATTCCTTAATTTATCTTGAATAGTAAATAGGACCTTCAACCCATTCCTTTACGTGTCTTTGGGAGTACATGTTTCAACCATGACCTCACTATAAATAAAAATACATTGTCAACAAAATTCCTAAAATATATTTTTCTTATTACTTTTGTCTCTAGAAAGGCTGCATATGTTTCTATAAGAACTTTGATTTTACTTTCTTAAAAATACTCCTTTCTTTTCTTCCATCATTGAAGATATTCCTCAAGAGGTTCCACCTATACTTCCAACCCCACTTCTTGCTCCTGTTCTAGCACCAATTTATATTCCTTAATCAACTCCATTACTCAAATATCATGACACATACTCACTTGGCACCCCCTCTAGCAAATACTACATCGTAATCTCTTGCTCCAAATGTCATTCCACTATTGTCTCATGCACCCAAACTCTCTTTAACACTTAACAAATGTATTATGTACACTTGTAATTTTAATCCTAAACATCACTCTAATTGTCTATGTCCCTCCTATTACTCTTTTATCTCTTCTTTGGATTTTGTCTCCCTAGTCTATAGGTGATGTCATGGTTGACCACAATTGGAACAAAGTTTATGCAAGTAGAAATGGTTGCTTTATAAGCTAGCAACACAAGGAAGCTTGTCCCCTTGCCTGCGAACAAATCCACTTTTGGGTGTCAATGGCATTATACAATCAAGATAGCATTAGATGACACTATTGACCGCTACAAAGTTCGCGATAACTAAGGGTTATGTTCTAATTCTTAGACTTGATTATGGTGATACTTCTTTACTTTTGTTCGTCATTTCCTCACTATTGGTTGTCATTCATCATTTGCCATTTCGTTATTGGACATACAAAAGTTTTTTTTCATGGAGCATAGCAAGAAGATGTGCATATGGAACAACCCGATTTTACATTCTCCAAAATCTAACGCCTTATATGTAGGTTGCACCATTCCTTGTATGATTTAAAGCAATCTCCTTGGGCATGATTTGGTGGAAATCTCCTTTGCTCTGCTTCACTTTGGTATGACTAATGAAGTTGATCCCTTAGTCTTTCACCTTCATTCTATATCTAGACTTTGCATCTATCTTATTGTATATGTTAATGATATTGTCATCATCGGTTATGATTCTAACGGGATCATGCATCTCTCAAGTCTAATCTCCATAGTCAATCTCAAACATAGGACTTTGGTCTACTCAAGTACTTCCTTGGCATTGAAGTTCCCAATAATTTACTGCTGTTTTAATTTCTTAGAAAAATATGCCATTGACATCCTCATAAAATTTGGCATACTTGGTTGTCGCCCAAGTGACAATTCTATAGATCCTAATGTGAAGCTTCTTTGGAGTAGGGGGAGTAAATTTGGCAGGAATTGAAAAATAAGGGAGCCAAACTCTATCCACGCCTATTCCCCTGGAAAGGTAGGGGAAGTGTTTCGAATTTCAGAATTGTTCTAAGATAATTACATTGAAATATTATCATACCTCTAAGTCTCCTTCAATAGCATTTACAAGGATATATAACAGTATTATATTGCTCATATTTCCCTTCCCTCCCATTGCAAACGAAGCAACAAGACCTCACTTCTCCTTAGAACCAAATGCAATAGGTGCCATTCAAGCAAGTTAACATATATAAACACAGCTGACAATAAGACAATGAAGAGCATAATAGAATTAAAGTGAAGTAAGGAACTTGTCAACAAATAGACATCAATTTGACCAGGTTTTAATTTGTTAGATATTATTAGATATTATTAGATATTATTAGATATTGTTTGATATTGTTAGATATTTCTATCTTTATAATAGACTTAGCCCATATTTTCTGTTTGTTTGTTTTTTTCTATATAAACATAACCCTATGTGTTCACAAGGGATTTATCCTATTTTTCCTTCTCCTTTATTTTAATATAATTTTTTTCAGTTGATCTATTATGAATAATAAATGATAAACTTGTGAAATTCATTGGAAAACACAAGAAACTGACTCGGTGAATGAAGCACACAACAAAGGATGGAAGACATGGGCTTAGCCCATATTTCCTGTATTTTTTTTTCTCCATATAAACATAACCCCTATGTGTTCAATATACACAAGTGATTTATCCTATTTTTCCTTCTCTTTTATTTTAATATAATATTTTTCAGTTGATCTATTATGAATATTAAATGATAAACTTGTGAAATTCATTGGAACACAAGAAACTGACTCGATGAATGAAGCACACAGCAAAGGATGGAAGACGGTGACTTCAATTTATTTTTTTGTCCACTTTTTTTAATCAGAGAAGAGGAAGGGGTGAGTGAAAGAAAATTAACAAGAATTATTAACTTAAAATCTCATAGCCTTTCTCACCCTTAACTGAACTAAATAAATAGGCTTAACTTAAGCAGGTTTGAGTAATTTCAAGGTTTCTTTAATTGAAAACAAATATTTTTGTGCATCAATTTACAAGGGTGCAGGAAGAACCTAAAAATTGATAAAGAAAGTTATCACATCCCAATTTTGCAAGAATATATAGAATAACAAAAAAAGAATCTTCATGCAATATCATACCCGAGGCGCCTGTGCACCCATTTCCTGGAATGCCCTTGGATTCTGCAAAAATGCCACAACTTCATTGATTTCCTCTTTCATAGACTCAACACTAGCAAAGTTCTTCAATGGTATTGGTGGTTTCTTCACCCGCTGCAGAACAGCTATAAGTCTCAGTTGTTTCCTAGATGAGAGTATTATCCAGTATTAAAACATAGAATAAAAAGTTCTCAAGCTTTAACCTTCATCTGTTCAAATGCGGTCTTTATGGGATCAATGCCATCCTTTCTCCTCTGCTTGATTTTTTTCAATTTTTGAGAAATGTAATACTTCTGCAAGATAGCCAAAAAGAGAGAATTAATACTCAATTAAATCTTGCACCATGGTAACATAAATCTGTGCACTGGTCCTCATTCCATTTAATACAGGTACAGACCGACAAATACAAACTATACTGGCTTAGGACCACCCAATTTTTATTTTTTAGGTGTGTCTGCAACAAGATAAATTAGTATCATATCTGATGATATAACAACCACATACATTAGAGAAAGCACTAAAAATGAGAGTGTCAAGAACCAACCCACCTAAAAGCTTAACCTGTAACATGCCCAGTCACACAAGAGTTATAAGGACTAAAGCACGGACAAACTAAGCCCAATTTACCTTCTGAAACTTTAATTTAATAGATAGGGGTAATCTAGATCAAACTCACTTGGTGTGTGTTCTGAGCAAAAATACAAAAAGAGGGGTAAAAACCCACACCCCACGGGAACCTATGGACTGAGATACAACAAAATATCAGATTTTATAAAGCTGTACAATAGATAAAAAAAAAGAACTTTTCTGAAAATTCCCCCTCAAGTTAGATCATACAAATTGTATGCACCAATATATATATATATTCTAATAAGTAAATAAAAACACCTAAACTTTAAAACATGTTCTGATTAGATTTAATAACCAAGAGGTCCAAAACTCAGAAGCAAAAGCTGCAACAAAACAACCAATAAACAATCCCAAAATAGCAAACAAGCCAATCATCATGCCAAAAAACAACAAAGGAATCAAACCAAATAAGTTTTTAACTGTTAGATATAATTAGATATTATGAGATATTATAGATATCGTTAGATATTTCATATTTATATAATGGACTTAGCCCATATGTTTCTTTTCCTATATAAACATAACCCTATGTGTATACATAAGGGATTTATCCTATTCTTTCTTTTCCTTTAATATGGTATCTAGAGCATAGGGTTAGAGTTCAATTTTTATTGGTAAACCCACGGTTCACTGGAATTTTCCAGCCACCGCCGGATCCTCGCAGGAGCGAGCACCGGTGCTGGAATAGCTGTTGGAGCCTTCATCTTTGTTGCTGCAACCAATTGACCGATGACTGGATTTGTCCTTATCCTCTATGGCTTCTTCCGCTCCCGCTGTCACTGTGGCTTCTTCCGCTGTCATTATGTCGAATCCGTCTATTTATACTAATTATGTCAATGTTCATCTCTCCATTGACAAATTGGATGGAACCAATTATGACACTTGGGCATCAGATATTAAATTATGGCTTAAGAGTCAAGGTTATGTTGATCATTTACCCATCCTAATGTTGCTGAAAATGAGGTTTCCCGTTGGTTGAAAATTGATGTACTCATCTTTAAAACAAATTTTTCGTACCTATGAGACATGTTCAGAAGTTTGGGAACAAGCAAAATTATTATACACCAATGATACTGAACGTCTTTATGGTGTGTCAAAATCTTCTCACAGTTTTAGATGACAAAATTCTTTATTCTATTTTATTTCTACATGACCCTCTCCACTCTTTATCTCCCAAAGCTTTTGGGTCCACATGCTTTGTTCATAATTTTAGTCCTGATGTTGATAAATTATCTCCTAAGTCACACAAATGTGTCTTTTTAGGGTTCACTAGATCACAAAAAGGATATAAATGTTTCTCACGTTCTTTAAACCGTTATTTTATTTCAGCAGATGTCACCTTCAGTGAATCTTCCCTTTACTTTAAGTCTTGTCCTTCTCCTTCTATGTCTTCATCTAATCAAGTTACTATTCCTCTTGATGTGCCTAGTGCACCTAACGATTTACCACCGCCACCAACTCTTCAGGTGTATAGTCGCCGTCAAACGTCTCATCGTCCATCTGCTAACTCCCTTCTGCCAACACCTCATCCCCCTCCAGCTCCCACAGTTGAACCTTTGACAGTTGAACTTGATCTTCCTATTGCTATCCGTAAAGGTATATGTTCTACCTGTAATCCCTCTCCACATTATACTGCTTTGAGTTATTGTTGCATAATCAAGAGAATTATTTTGTAATTAAGTGCAGATTTTATCAGAATCCCTACATCAGTACAAGAACCCTTAAAAGTTGAGAATTGGGTTCGAGCCACGAATGAAGAAATGGATGCATTAGAACGAAATGAGACTTGGGAGATTGTAGAGAGACCAAAGGATAAGAAGGAAGTGAGTTGTAGGTGGATATACAAAGTTAAGTATCAGTCTAACGGCACATTGGATCAATATAAGACAAGCTTCGTTGCAAAAGGGTACACCCAAACCTATCAGATCGATTATGAGGAGACTTTTACTCCAATGGCAAAAATGAATACAATTAGGATTATTCTATCCTTGGTTGAGCGCTCCTTGGTTGGGAGATGCATCAATTTGATGTTAAAAATAATTTCTTGGATGGAAGCTTGGGGTTAGGAGTTTACATGAAGATTCTACCTGGTTATGGTGCAGTTAATGAAGAAAATAAGGTGTGCAGACTTAATAAGGTTTTGTATGGTCTTAAACAATTACCTCTTGCCAGGTTTAGAAGGTTTACCCAAGCTATGTGAACCAAAATCATTCCAAGTTCCTTAAGGAAAATGGAGTTGTTCATGAATTAACCTTTGTGAATACCCCTTCAACAAAATGGGGTTGCAAAAAGGAAAAATTGTCATCTTCTTGAGGTTACTAGAGCTCTACTCTTCCAAACGTCTGTTCCTATATCTTACTGAGGGGAAGCGGTCTTGATTGTCACTTTATTGCTTATGACCACATTCTATCCTTCTGATCCGGCCAGTTGATTAAACGCAAGAATGCTGCCTCGTCACGATATTTACTCACCAGCTACAACGCCACGTGTACCTCAAATCCTTGCTCCAGAATTCCTCTGCTAGAACCTGAAATGACAGAATGGCGCCACTACGGCCGGTGGCACTCCGACGCTCAAGTCAACAACAAGAACACCAAAAACTCAGAGAAACTAGACTCTGTAGAACCGCGTTCAAGTGCTCTCTGTGAGAAAATGAATCGTAATGAAATGTGTACCCTGTAATTCTGTTAAGTTAAATATTTATACCTGGATTTTCTCTCTCCAGACAGTTACACTTTGGACACGTGACTCGCATCCAACTCTACACGTGTCATCATCTGGGCGGAGGTAACTTAAGCGTCATTTCTATGTATCTCGTTACACGACTAAGTTGCCCATACAAGAAAATAACCTAGCGCGTAACACACCCTGGAGTGCACACTGGGATGCAACAAAGTACACCATCTCTGTAGTATTGCCAAGTGCCACCTTCTTTACTGACACGCCATGCACGTTCTAGCTAAGGAAACCTCGTCATCAATGAATGTCCATTCTGGGCAACCCCATCACCGATGAGCAAGCTGCTTCCTCCAACTCACCTCTCATGCTAGGACATGAGCATCTTGTATCTCAACTTTCTATGTTTTGTGTTGATGCTAATAAACATATCCACCGAACTTATACACCCGAACTTCCCAACAGCTTTTAAGTAAGCTTTACCGAAACACCCGGCGATGTGCTTCTTACGGCGATCTCTGACCACCTGATCTTCCATTACCTAACACGGCGATGATATGAAAATCTGGTGACAACCGCCTATGTACGCTGAAGAACGCCGCTTCCACAAAACGGCGACTATGTTAACTTCTTAGCCACTCATCTTTTTCTTGACCACGTATCTCGCCAAGTACGCCCCACATAGTCACTTGATGTCCACGTCATCACACCCGATGACCTGATCGGTACACATTCTATTCTCATTTTGACTAGTCTTCAGAATCATGTCTTTGGTTGTCCTGCTTTTGTCCATGTCCATAGTCCTTATCGGGGTATGTTAGATCCTCGTGCCATCAAATGTGTCTTCATCGGTTATGCCCCCAACAAAAAAGGGTACAAATGTTATCACCCTCAAAGTCAAAGTTTATGTTTCCAAGGATGTCACCTTCCATGAAACAGAGTCTTTCTTTCCTAGTTCTCAGCATCAGGAGGAGAGTATTCAAGCAGCTAAGGTCCTTGAGTTGTCACATTTTCCTTTGTTGTAGGATTCATTCTTAGGGAGAATAACAAAGACCCTGTGCCAGCATCATTACTAGGGAAGAATAATGAGGACAAATACTTTGGGAAACAATATCAACGAATGAAAAAGAACATGTCCTCGTCGAACAACAACTTCAATTTTTCGAACCGGAGGTAAGAACTTATACTCGTGAGACTCTTGAGGACACCTTAAATGAACCTAACCTAGATGATTTACCTATTACCTTGAGAAAAGAAAAAAGATCTTATGCCAAATATCCTATATCCCAATTTGTGTCTACAACAAACTTTCTATGTACCACCAGAGTTTTCTTTCAGTTATTGATTCTATCAGAATCCCTACATAAGTACAAGAAGCCTTAAAAGATGAGAACTAGGTTTGAGCCATGAATGAAGAAATGGGTGCATTAGATAAGAATGAGACTTGGGAGATTGTAGAGACCAAAGGATAAGAAGGCAGTGGGTTTTCGGTGGATATACACAGTTAAGTATCAGTCTAATGGCACATTGGATCGATATAAGGCAAGGTTGGTTGCAAAAGGGTACACTCAAACCTATGGGATCGATTATAAGGAGACTTTTGCCCCAGTGGCAAAAATGAATACAGACAGAATTATTCTCTCCTTAGCAGGGCACTTTGGTTGGGAGATGCATCAATTTGATGTTAAAAATGCCTTCTTGCATGGACGCTTGGAAGAAGAAGTATACATGGAGATTCCACCTTATTAGGGTGCAATTAATGAAGGAATATGAAGTGTGCAGACTTAAGAAGGCCTAATATGGTCCTAAACAATCACCTCGTGCTTGGTTCAGAAGGTTTACTCCAGTTATGGTATACATTCACCAGCTTGAGGGGGAGTGTTGCATAATCAAGAGAATTATTCTGTAATTAAGTGCAGATTTCATCCTCTATTTATTAGGACAGATTTCATATTTTTTAGTGATTTAATTTATATAGTTTTAATTATCAATTTTTTTTCCTTAATAAGGTCGTAAATAGTCTATAAATTTAGACTGTAATCACAATTGTAAACACATCTCAGAAATACAATCCATCTATTTCGTTCAACTAAATATTCTACAAAAAGATTGTGGCATCTCTAGTACCTTGAAATTTTTCTTTTCAACCAGAAGCAATTCGTCTAACTTGAGTATAACACAATATTATACAACCATCAAAAAATTAGGAAAAATTTTAAAAATATAGTATACACCAGATGTAAGGTTTTAATATTATTGATGAGAATAAACAAAAACTAAAATGGGAAGCAGATGCTGCTCTACTTGGTAAGAAATCAAGATTGTGGCATCTGTAGTACCTTGACATTTCTCTTTTCAACCACAAGAAATCCATCTAACTTGAGTATAACACAATATAATATCACAATACAACCATCATAATATTAGGAAAAAAAATTAAAAAAGTTAGCATACACCATATGCAAAGTTATTATTGAAGAGAATAAACAAAAACTAAAATGGCAAGCAGATGCTGCTCTACTTGGTAAGAACTCATGATCATTGAAGGGCACTAAGTAAGGCAATATGTCAAGGATGTTGAAGCAGTAGCAATAGTGATTCTGAAGTGTGTTCAGGGTGGCATATGATGTGACCTGTGAGTGCGACCAAGCTACCTGAAGTCGTTGTGAACTAGTGATAACATAACCCAAGACTTATTGAACATTTTCAGAATTTAAATTAAGCAATAAAATGTGTCACCACCACCAGAAGTAAAACCTACATTCTTATCAACATTAGTCAGTAGACCTTATATATTGCAACTTATAAGTCTTTGTTTAAAACCTAAATCCGGTAAATTCAAGTAAATAATTTTTTTATCAGTCCACTCAGCAAAATTGAAATAAACTCCAAAATGATAGTGGCTTCTGCAGTACTTTTAAGACTTTCATTTTCAACAGAAAGTGATCGGTTTAAATAGAGCATAATATTAGTGCAACATAATATGAATCCACAATACAACATGAACTTGGTATTAATGGTAGCCATATAAACTAGGAGCAGGGTTTTAGGAATTCTCGAAACAGTGATAAGATAACCACCAGAAAATTATGCAGAAATCTAAAAAATAACAAAATGCAAGAACAAACTTATACCACTCGCCGCAACTTCTGCCTATTTGGATCTCTTCGCAAAGGCCCAAAACCAAGAAGGCTAGGAAGTCTTCTCCTCATAAATTTGATCACATGAAACAAAACAAATCCATATATAGCAGCTCTCACCAAAAACCAAAAAGACCATGAAGTTTCTTCATCCTCATCAGCTGATTGTCTGGATTTAAAATTTGATTCTGCCTCTGATTGCCATTTCAAGTACCATGTAGTGTCAACTGTCTGGTATATTTCCTCTGGCCAAGCCATCCCCAATTGTATTCTCACCTGTATCATAATGACAACAAAGGCTTAACAAATTTATTAGTTAAAATTAATAACCTCAATTGCAAATGGAAAGCACTGAGTTCAACAATACCGGGTATGGGACCAAAAATTCCACAATGGGAAACCCCATCACCACCATTATGTCATCAGTTGTATCCTTAATTTGGGTAAAGATCCAATTTTTCGCATATGTGACAACTCTAGAATTCCACAAGCCACTACAAATCCCATGAGATACTCTTAATACCAAGAGAAACTGTTGGCGGATATTCAATTCAGAGAAAGGAATCCACATTAGATGAACCGCTGTTGGAATACCACATGCAAGCATTTTCATATAAAGTTCATCAAATCCCCCCAAATCTTCAAAAAGCATCTCAAATTCCTGAAAAAAGAAAGCATATTGAATAATCACCAAACAAGAAATAAAGCCAAAAAAGAATTTATCAATAAGAAATAGCATATATACAACTACAACCTTTATGTCTACATAAAATTCTTTGTCCTCCCCTTTTAATACGATATACATGGCACCCCAATCATGCCTAATGCGAACATACTCTATTAACTTTTTCGAGACAGCATAAGGAACAGCCACTGGATCCATTTCCCATCTCTTCTTCCCTTCATTATACCAAGTCCTTGAAACTACTCTGTCGCGGTCCAAAAGAATCCGTTCCTGCAATGGAGAAGTAGTAAGTAGGAACAAATGAAAAGAAAACTGTAATGCCTGATGACAAACAACAAGAAGCAAGCATTCTCCGGCTTAAAGCCTAATAATAAAAGGCAAAAAAAAGTTCAAATCCAACATCTTGCACAAAAATGTGTTGAACAATAATATATCCATCATTAACACCTCACAAAAATACATAAACTTCTGATCTATGTCACTCCATTGATATGACTAGAGAAAAGTCACATGAAAAGAACCACTACAACATACAACATAATTATTAAACAAGACGATCTTCAAACTGCAAATCATCTATTTTTTAACTTGCCCTTTTGAAATTAGATTATGGTCTTGGCTTCAAAGCATCACGGATCAGCAGCTGGACACTTCAACAATTAAGACAAGTATACTCCCCAATAAGAATAGGAGTAATTTGGTGGCAGCAGTGATGTTATTTGTTGTTGTTACTCGTACAGTGGCAGAAAAAATGGAATAGTGTAATGGTGGGATGGAGTGCCTCCTTATTTTGTCTTTGATTTTTGTAGTGATAGTGGTCTCCCACATTACAAATTTTTTAGTTGGTTTTGGTTGGGTCCCCCACTTTTGTATTTCTTTTTTCTTTTAATAGTATTAACAATGTTACATATGATCGGTTCAAGTTGTAGTACTAACCTAGTTAGGGTTGTATAGTGTTACAATAACATTCTTTCCTTTTTATTTAAGAGAAAAGATATTGACTACTGATAACTAACAAACAAGTGAATGAATCCCATCTGAATTTGACATGTTCCATCCCATTCTATTGAATTAGAAGTATTTATCGATGTTTTGAAAACTGGATCGGCCAATTAGAACGGTGAACAATTCTTAGGTAACCAGTTCAAAGAAACCACAAAATCAAATTGAAGAAGAACCCCAAACCAATAAAAAACCGGTCTAAAGAAATTCAATTAAAAAATTTCAATAATAAATTATTTTAACTTTTTTAAAAATAAGAAACAACCTAAATATTTGTCCTCGTCTTTTTATTCTACATATAACTTATTTTTGTTGATAAACATTGATGACTACTATTGAAATTTTAATTTAAGAATGACAATATATTTTATTTTAATTTTTATATTTCTTAAATGTTGAGAACCTATAAATTTATGTTTTATTTTAGCTTTTAGCATCATTATGATGTTATATTTATTAATGTTATTTTATATATTATTTAATTATGATAATAATTTCATTAATATTGATCCGACTCCAATTCAACCTTGGTTGAACCATTGAACCTTGATTCAGTGCCTTGACTGGTTCAATGACTTGTCTGATTTTAAAAACATTGGTATTTATGATACATTTGTGTTCCAACAATTCCAGTGAATAATTCACAGAAGATAAAAAATGAAACCCTTAGCATTATCAACATTTTGAATGAACTTTTACATATAGTTATCCTAAAATAATGTATGCCAATAATATTACTCAAAATGTCCTTGAAGAGATATCAAATCTTACAATAACTGACTCGATGATTTAAAGTTTGAATCCATGATAAGCTCCATTTGACTATCTAAATTATCAGATAAAAAAACTTAATTTGGCAAGCATGCATAATAACATATTCATGGGATTAGAGAGTCTAATAGTCCACCTATATGGAAGATATACTCTATGAGGACGCATAGGATGTAGAAATCAGATCATGTGGTTGTTATGTAGGACAGTTATGCCTTTAGTTATGCAGGATGGTAGTGTAATAGCTGTATTTAACTCTGGCAGACAGTTATCCAGAAGTTGGGTCTAATGCAGTGTAGTTATGTAGCAGTTATGCATCCTAATATAGAGTGTGAGGAGGATTACGAGGCAGTTATTAGGTAATTTGGACAGGGTGAATTTTTGTAGAAGTTTCTCAACCCTGGGACATAATTCCTGCTGTAACTTTTGTAGGGCTCGGTGTTCAATCATAATAAACATTACTTTAATTGGTATTATATCACATCAATAAAGAAATACAACGAAAAAGTGAAATGGAACTTCCGAACCTGTCTTTCAGCCACATATTGTCTGCAAAACTCAGCATCTTTTATTAAATTTTGTTTTAAATTTGCCTTAGCTTCTTCACGCCATTTCTTCCAACCATGGTACAGATGGAGACCAACAGCTTTGGGAAGCACAACCTCCTTATTTCCAAACATCCATTTTAACTCAACTTCAGGAAAGCCCTTAACCACATCTTCATCTGGTGAGTAAATAATACTGCGTTTTTCCTTGCCAAACTTCTTCATTTTTTTCCTTATCTGAGCCTCTAAATTCCTCTGCTTCTCCCTGGAATCTTTAAGAACTCTTTTTAAACGATGGGCAAAATTAATAGAGTCTTGGTGAAAGAATGGCCCAAGATCTTCAACATCCAAAATGCTAGGAAGAATTATTTGTTCTGCATATTTTCTATGCACAGTTTCCAAATCTTTTTGAATGACAGATTTTGAGAGCCTGGTAACCGAGCCAGTAGGCAAACTGCAACCACATGACAAGATGTTTGCATAATGACATACAAATTCAATAGTATTATGCTAAAACTAACTCACATGACAGAACAATTGATAATACTTGCCAATGAGAAGAAGAAAATGTATTCAATTGAATAGATATTAAACCAGCACAAGAGAGTGTATTCTATAAAACTCTACCACCTTTGAAATAATAACAGTAATTAATAAAAACTCTTTGTATCCTTATAGTAATTAATAATTGATAACATCTCTCATAACTCAACACTCCCCCTCATGCAGGTGAATGGATATTTATCATAGCATTTTGCATGTAACATCATGAAACCGTTTTGTGGGAAGCCTTTTTGTAAACAAATATGCCTGGGACATAGGAAGTCGTTATGAGACTATTATCCAAATTTTATTTTAAGAAGAGCCAGTATATCTCTATGTGCTTAGTCCACTGATGTTAAACTGCATTGTAAGCAATACTCATAGTTGATTTATTATCACAAAAGAGAGTCATAGGTTCTTCACAATTCACTTTAAGATCACTCAACAATCTTCAACCATAACAATTCATTCACACACCCCTTGTGTCATAGCTCAAAATTCAGCCTCCACACCAGACTTTGCAACTACATTTTGTTTCTTACTTCTCCAAGTCACCAAGTTTCCTCCTAAGAATATGCTATACCTTGAGATGCACCTCCTATTTGTGACAAACCCAGCATAGTCTGCATCAATATACATTTCCATATTTAATTTTCCATCCTTTTTGAACATTCTAGGCTTTGACTTCAAATATTGAAATATGATACTCAAAGCCTATAAATGTCACTCTCTTGGATCATGCATGAATTGTTTGACCACACTCACAACATAAGCTATGTAAAGTCTAGTGTAGACTAAGCAAATAAGCTTCCCTAAAAGAATCTAGTTTTGTTCTATAGGAGATTTGATGGCCTTACAATCAATCTTACCAAATTTCTCCGAGGTCTAGATCATATTTCCTTAAAGAGGTAAAGATGTCCCTTTTTGAGTAGGTAACTTCTATCTCAAGTAATTACTTCAATTTTCCTAGATCATTCATCTCAAACTTTCAAGACCAATTTTTCATGTCCATCATCCCCTACAACAACCATGTCACCTACATAGACCAATAGAAGAGTAAGTTTCCCTCTTAAGGAATGTTTGATAAACAGAGGAAGGTCACCTTTTCTTTGTCAGTATCCCAAGGAAATCATAGCCTAAGTCCCCCAAACCAAGCACGAGTGACTGTTTGAGTCCATACAATGTTTTCTTCAACTTGCGCACTTCATTCCTTTCTTCAATAGACTCAAAGCTAGGTGGAATCTCCATGTAGACTTCTTCCTTTTGATGCCCATACCAAAAGGCCATTTTTTAAATCAAATTGTTGTAGCACCCAACCAAAATGCGTTGTAGCTCCCAACCAAAATGTGTTGCTAATGAAAGGATGATTCTAGATGTATTCATCTTTGCTACTGGAGCAAACGTCTCCTTATAATCAACATCATAAGTTTGATTATATCCTTATGCACCTAACCTTACTTTGCAATAATCCAATGTGTAATCAAATTGATACTTCACAATGTAGATTCACCTGCATCCTACACCCATTTTATCATGTGGCCAGTAATCAATCTCTCAAGTATGATTCTTTTTTAACACATCCCTCCCTTCACTCATGGCTTGACCCGAATTCTTAACATTCAATGCCTCTTGAATGGATGTATGGACTACAATTGCATTGATAGCAAAGAGAAAATTAGAGTGTTGCACAAAAAGGTGTTTAGTGAACACAAATTGAGAAAGAGAAAATGTGGTACAAAACCATTTTCCTTTTCTCAAGGCAATAAGTTACCAAGGTTAGGCTCACAGTTATTATTCAAGGAATTTTCTAAAAGTTATGAACACTTACCTTCAACTTAGATGATCAGAGTTGTTCTCGAACCAAGTTAGATTCCTTTTGTTTCCTCTGGTATTGAATACAGAAAAGACTCTCTACCATTAATATTTGATGTTAATCCTAACACAAGAACATATTTGTCCTTATCAGAAGCATCCATGTGAGGTGTATAGGGGTAGTATCAATATGACTTTTGTACCAAAGAGACAAAAGACGACCCACACGACTTGGCTTCTATAGATATCTTTAAGCTCAACATCACATATAAAAATATTTGTTTCTTCAAAAGCAACATCCATATAGGTATAAACTTTTCGACTTAGAGGATGGTAAAAATGATATCTTTTTTAAGGACATAAAATGACAAGTGTCCAAGATGTTGATGGAGAAACCAAATTTGAAAGGGTTAGAAGTAGTGGAAGACTAACAAAAGACATTCATTTCTTTACTGAGACTAGTTCCCAACCCTTGGAGATAGTATAACCTTCCTTGTTCCTTCCAATCATCCCCCATGTGCAAGATTGAAAAAAACCCAATGAGAGGGAAAGAATGTTACTTGATAGTCTAGGTCATGAGAGAGTTTGTAAACAAAAATAAGGTTATGAGAAAGTTTTGGAACATGAAGGACATATTAAGGGTTAGATGGTAGATGAGACATAGTGTCATGTCCAATTATTGGAACATAAATCCCATAGCAATAGTAATGTGGTTGTGGTTACCAGAAAGACAAACATGATGATAAGGAAAATAAGGAGTCATATGGCAGGAGTATGAAGAGGCGGCAAGCAACCCAAAATCTTCAAACGTACAGAAGTTACACCCTGGAAATTCTAATATTCGTCCTTGACACAAGTAACACAAAAAAACTCACCCGCATCCTACCCTGATCTCCTCGTTCATCTTGCTATGAAAACTAAACGATAACATAAAATTGCTCTCAGAATTAAGGAATACACGTACAAACACATCACAATAAAAAACGCATTCATTCAAGTTATCAAGACATGTGACCTTTCGAAGTCCTTGCGCCTAATTTCCTGTTTAAACCTCTCCACTAGCTGTTCACACTCCCTCTCTATGAAATTGATTTCCCTCACTCCATAACTCAACGCCAGCGTCTCCTCCCTCGAAATCTGGTCCTCGATTTCCCCAACTCTCTCCCACACCCCATTGTACTCATTCTCCATCTCTCCCACAGTCTCCTCCAACTCCTTCATCCTTACCTTCTCCTTCTCATTTGCCACCGCCTTCGCCTTCAATCCATCGTACTCCGCCGTCGCCTTCAATATAGCGCGGAGAATCTCCCCGGACCGTTTCCACAACGCCTTCTTTTCGTTCCTCAGCTTCTTCAACGCGGGGTAGAGCCTCCCGTCAATCTCTTTCCGCATCTCTTGTTTCTTCGATTTCACGGCCTTCAACGCCGCCTCCACCTCGCTCGCGTCACCATTCCCCTTCCTAGCTTCATCTACGGCTCCCAACAAAAATGACACCGTCTCCAACAACTTATCGGTACAGTCCGAATACTGATGACTCTTCGCTTTCTCTTTCTCTTTCTCGGCGCCTATCTTTCCTAATAGACTCCACGGAACTGCAATTGCGAGTGCGGGAGGAGGAGCGCGGAATGCGCCGAGCGCGGAGAAACCAACGGCAAAGCAGAAGAGCGCGCGAACGAAGTGTTTCAAGAAAACATCGTCGCTAGGAGAGGGTGCGAGTGTGGTGGACTTGGCAGCGGAAGTGAATGGTGGAGTAAGGGTGATGGGAGCGAGTGAGAGTGGGGTTCGTGGTGTTCGGCGGTGATTGGCGATGAATGTTCGGATAGGAATGGGGCGAACAGAAGTGAAGAGAGGGCGGTGGGGAAATTGAAGTGGCGAAGAAGCGATGATGGAGTCCATGAATGTGGTTGTTGGGCTTAAAGAAGAGGAATGAGAGAGGAGGATATAGACATTGAATTGAATGAAGTGAAAAATGCGCTATCCTGCCACAACTGCAGGAACAAGAAAGGGGGAGGCATTTGCCAAGGGGGGATAGACAAATGGGTCATTGGGTTTTATTTTAGCCGATAATACTGCTTCGAGGCTTAAGACAAAAATATGGCTGCTTCTTCCTGCACTTCCATACCTTCTTGTGTCACCCCCATAAATTTTTCTTATTCCAAAAATACCCTTTTCAATATTCCGGATTACATAATTCGGAAGTCTTTTCTAGATTCAGAATTAGCTTCCAGATTGTGTAATCCGGAAGTCTTTTGTGATTAGCTTCCGGATTACATAATCCGGAAGTCTTTTCTATACATAAGATTAGTTTTCGGATTATGTAATCCAGAAGTCTTTTTTTCATATGTGTTATTAGCTTCCGGATTACATAATCTGGAAGTCTTTTCTAATTATGAAATTGACTTTCGGAGTATGTAATCGGAATCCGGATTACATAATCCATAGACTTATTATTTCAAATCCAAGGGGGTGAAAAAGAAAAGGATAAAATGTTATTTTCATATTTAATATGGGGGTGGTACAAGAAGGTATGGAGGTGTAGGAAGAAAGAGTCCAAAAATATAAGTAGCTAGTGCGTAGCGAGTAAAACTACACTTGTTTGTTTGTGAGCTTCATTTGCTAAAAAAATATTTAGAATCGCCACATCCTTCCCGGACATAGATATTGTTTAGCATTAGGTATGCATTGTATGGAGTCATTTATCATTCATGGATTTGATTTCTTAATGACAACTATGTGTGTGGTAAGATGAGAAGAAAATGGGAGGTTTTGTGAATTGTTAGTAAATTACATTTTTACTTTCAATAATACATTCATGTGAAAAATGGAAGTTCACCGAGTTCTTCCTGTCAATAAAAACAAAGACATTCTCATAGTGATAATCTGTTATAAAACTATATGTTTAAAGTATAATGACTTTGGTTTTTATAATTGATTATAGTTAGTTATGATGATGTTGCTTAATTCATTTGAATTTGTGTTCGGATACCATTCATATATGAAATTTTAGTTCTACAATGAGATAAATATTAATTACGTATTTATTGTTATAATTCATTATTTTAATATTTATAGGTTTATATTTGTTTTTTAATGGACTTGAGATCAAGAGAACTATTGAATCTTTTTTTGGTCAGTTAGTCTGCCCCTCACTCCTTCTTCTTGAATGAACTCCTGCAACGTTCTTCCACTCCTCGTCTTGGTGAAGTTTGGGCTCGGATGGTACCTGCAAAAGGCACTTTAACGCTCAAGTTAGACTTCGACACTCGGCCCTCAGTATTTAGTACTAAATGATTGCGTATCTGATCCTTTGGAATTTGTTCTTATTTATATAATTATTATGGACCTTTCATTGTTAGGTTTGATCAAAGAATTAATTTGTAATTAAGAATGCATTATTTAATGCTCAACCTTTGATTAGTTTGTTAGTCTTCTGCGTGATGGTCTCGGTCAGACTCGACGGAACCCTAAACTTGACTCGGTCTTACAGGCTGACTGGTACACCTGCCCCCAAGTTCGAAGATGTTGAATTTGAAGAGTCTTTGTGAGGGTTGAACTTTCCTAGACGAGATGTGACGTTGGTGGCCCCAAACGCGTGATGTCACACATAATGATTACTAGAATTTTTGGTGTCATTTAATGCGGGTGATTGGATTATATAATTTTGTAATAAATCAATTATATAGCTATTCTTTGTATTGTCTCATGCTATTAGATAAGGCTTGAGACCAAGTTTACTATCTAGTAACCTAACAACATATATACATTTGGGTTCATATAAAGCACTGACAACACTGCAACTTTAAAATTTCTCATTCTCTCTCTTAGTTTCGTCTCTGTGCAGTAAACCAGTTAGCACCAACTAATTTAACTATTTTAACTATGTATCTATTGGAAATGATTTTATTGTTTGAAAAGTGTTATTTTCTCCCTTTAAATATGAAAATGTAGTGTTATATCTATTATATGTGTGTATAAGATTGCTACAAAAGGTTTTGTATATGAAGGTCTGTTATTTCTTTAAATAATTGAAAAAATCTAAATTTTAACTTATTTCAGGCTGCCAAGGAAGGGGCAGAAAACAAGAATTAACTTCATGTTTAGAAGAAGAAAAGACAATGAGGGTGATTTATTTTCCGTAAATGAAAATGTAGAAGCATGACAAAGTTTCTTCATGCCTACTATTTCTAACTTGGTTATTTTACCTATAATGTACTATTTTAATTGTATTGTTTCACCAACATTCTAAATGTTTCGGTTCATTGTGATATTGAGGAAGCCAAGACACGGGAAAATGAAAAGCTTCACTTTATTACATTATTTATTTTTTTATTGACATGTATAATGTGTTTAAGAATATAGACGTGTTTTTAACATGGACAATGCAAAATAATATCTAAGATACTTAGGTAATTATGAGGTAGTGAAATTGAGAAAGTAGAGTGACAGAGAGATTAGGCAAATGATATCTTTTTTATCAAAAAAGTATTTTTCATATAATTACCTATGTATATATATTTTTTAATTGTATAATAAAAAAAATATACTTATTTTATTCAAAAATTATTTTTTATTAATTTTTTAAAATTAGTATTTTTTTTGTATAATAGAAAATATACTTTGTATTGAGAATTTTCTAAAAAAATAAAATTAAATAAAATGGCATGCAAAGAGAATATAACTCAATATTTTCCTCATTTATCTAGATTAAAATTTGGATGAATATATGACGTGTAAAACATTATTTAAATTTTTTAAAAAATAATACTTTTCTAAGACGATCATTATTAAATCTATGATAAAAAATATTATTTTTTATGTTTGATTTATCTTTAATCATTATGAAAAATGATATATTTTATGACAGTTAAAATATTATTTATCATAAAAATAATATATTTTATGAAGGTTAAAATATTATTTGTCATAAAAAATAGCATATTTTATGAAGGTTAAAATATTATTTGTCATAAAAAATAGCATATTTTATGACGGTTAAAATATTAAATCATCATAAAAAATGATGATTTAATGTGTTTTTATGATGGTTATATAACCGTTATAGAAAATACATATTTTCTATGTCTCGTGTATCTATGACGGGTATAAAATCCTCATAAAAATGTATGTTTTAACCGTCATAAAATGTCATTTTTTTATTTGTGGACTTACATAACTGTGAAGAGTCTGTGGTATCCTTAGTCATTTGTTTTTCAAATTGGGTTGTATCAAACATTAAATATTTATCTCATCTTCAAGCAGCATATCCATAGTTTGTTTGACTTATCAAGCTTAAGTTAAAGAGTTTTTACTCAAATTAGAGTAAACCAAAGGATCATAGGTAGATAGTATTTCCAAAGTTAACATAGAGGAGTTTCAGAATGGTTATTGGCGCGTGTCAAAAATTTTTTTTTTTTTGTCTAGATAGTAAAAAATGATAGATAAATGAAATGGAATTAATTTAAGAAAAAACAAAAAATTGGTAAAATTTTAAAATATAGTAAAGTATTAAAAAAGGATTAAATTAAAAATAAGAAAATGTGTTTTACCTAGTTTAACAAAACTCTAAAACACGTTAAATAAAACATTATAATATTTTTGTCTACCTAAAAAAATATATAGTTTCAAATAAAATTTTATAAATATAAAATAAATAAAATATACTAATTCATTTTCTCCTCCTCTATTTTTTCTCTCTCTTAACACCCACTTTCTCCCCTCTAACTCACCACTATCTCATGTTGATACGACCCAAATCCACAAGAAGATGACCAAGGATACCAACTATGAAGGATCATCTCAACAATCAAGGGAAGACCTCGTAAGTAGGAGGAATGGACAAGGACTGGAGCACCTAAAGTTCTTCCTACTAGTCTTCTTAAATATTTAGAAAAATGTTGTAAATAAGTTGGGCTCATTTGTAGGGGTCAAAATAGTATAAATAAGCTAGAATAAAGTGTCTTTAGCATAGTAGGGGGTGTGGGTAGCATTCTAGCTTGTTCCTAGCCCATTTGAAGGCATTTTGACCTAGTTTCTAGAAGAATAAGCCTAGAATACGGGATTGACTTAGTCAAGCCCTATGACTGCCCACTTTTTCCTGTTTCCCATTCTACCCTTTTTTCTTCTTTTCCAAGGCTCCTAAATCTATAAATAGGGAAGCCTACCTCATGTATTGACATGTTGAATGAAGAGCAAAGTTACTATACACAAATTGTGTTAGAATTGTGAGTGAGAGATTTTCCTCCTAAATTGGTCTTATCTTGTGAGTGTTGTGAGCTCTCAAGTGGTGGCACCTACACTTATCTTGGATTCAATTCACCATCCAAGTGGTGTGCTCATTCACAATTCTACCACTCCTAAGTTTCCTTTCACTCATCTTTTTCCATTCCATTTCCATTCCTATTTTCAATTTCAAAATATGTCTTGTTCTTGTTTTTGTTCTTGGTTCTTGATTTCAATTCGGTCATTATGTTTCTGTTGCTCATCTTGTGTTTGATAAATTGCAGCACCTTAATTTGACATTCATCTTCACCATTAATTGTGTTTTTCCTTTGGCCTTATGGAAATGAACCTTCACATCTACTCAACACTTGTTAAGTTAATGTCCAATGGGAATTTTCCTTAGGTTTCTCACCTTTATCTGTCTATGAATCTTAATCTAAGTAAAATGTCACTAATCAAATGAACAATCCTAAAATCAACTCACATCACATGTTCTCATTCTTTTCCCATTCATAGTTCAATTAAGTAAATGTTTCTTTCACATCCACAAGGGAAATAACTCTTACTTGACAACTCTGATGTGGCATGGGTTGATTATGTGGTCAAGCATAGTTTCATCCTTTTCTAAAAATTAAATTTTGAAATATTGGAAACAAGAAATTCAGGAAAGAGAGGTGCGTACAATTTATTCATTGCGCAATGATTGAGGGAAAGGATTGAGAGTTGAAATTGCAAAGGAGAGTAAAACCCCAAACTGGAAAACCGCCCCACAACGATAGGACTGAAGGAGAGGAGTGAGTTGAGAAATTGTATCCCAAAAGCGAAAAACCACACCACACTCGAAGGACTAGAGATGACAAGTCAATGTAGAAAAGCAAAAAACCACCCCACAACGAAAGTATTGAAGGAGACGAGTGTCGAGTGAGTGCAAAAAAGCAGTGGAGGGTTTGCTTTATATGGTGTGTTGGTAAGAGTTTAGGAGTGGCTAGTTTGGTTTGTGTGTTGTTTGGGTTTGATTTTTGGGTTTTTTAGGGTAGCACTTTGCATTTGTGATTTTCTCTTCCCATTTAAGATTTGGTGATTTTTTTTTCGTGTTGGTGGCATTATGGTGGTTTCGTTTTGGACGTGGTACATTCTTGGTGGTCTCGAGATTATTTCGTTCCAACAAAGGTAATGCATTTTTCCCTATTGGTTTATTTTTGAAAGATTTTGTTCAATTTTTTTAGGGGAAACATCTAACGTGAGCAGTGGTGAAACATCTAACCCTAAGTATTCACGTGTCATGAATGTAGTCTTTCCCTAGAAACCCTAACCCTAACGGGCCTTAACGCCTCCATGGAACACTTGCTTGTGCCGTACCCGAATGTACTATACACACCCCATGCATGATCTTCTCATGACTTAGGTATTTCTGATATATGGGTGTTAACTCACGTTATTTGTGGGGCCCAGCTTACGTGGCCCATTATTACTGTCGAATCACCAAGGTCCGATGTCGACCTCTTCTTCAACCGAGGTCTGAGGTCTAGCCTGTACAAAAGCCCTTCAGGCTTGAGCTATAACTTGTTTTAGCGAAGAGGCTAAGTGATCATTTGTAGCGACCTACGTGGCACTGGGGTGACCGGATGTGAAGAGTGCACCGAAGTGACGTCTCACCATAATTTTTAATCTGTGTACACGTGGCAAGATCAACGGCTAAGACTCGTTGCCGCTTGCGCTTCTTTGTATACGTTTAAACCCTTCAAACCCCTACGCCCCTTCACTGTTTCAATACTTCTCTTTATCATTTCTCAAGCATTTTCTTACTCTCGAAACACTCTCTCTTCTTCCTCAACCACTTCAACCCTCGAACCTTGATTGTTAAAAGATATGCTTTTTACTTTATGATCGCCCTTGCCCTATGATTCTAATGCTCATTGTTGATCAAGAGTGATCAAGTTCTTTGAAGAATCCAAACCCTTTGTGCTTGATGCAAGGTTGTGTTGCTGTTGTGTTTTCGGAGGGATCTGGGTAGTTTTATATGTAATCCACTCCTTTGTTGAATCTAAAGCTGATGTGTTTTAAATCCTTTTTAAAATAAAGTGTTTTTCAAACTAAGTGAAAAATAACCTGTTGTTTTTTCGAATCAACCGGTTGTTTTACTCGTAGGAGTTTTTGAAAAGGTTGAAAACTGTTTAAGTTTGGTTGACTTAACTACCAAACCAAACAATCGGTTGTTTCGTGGTTTCAACCGATTGTTTCTTTGAAAATCCTAACAAAATTCTGTTTTGATGGTTGAATGAGCTTTAAATGATTTCCAATTGAATACGCTCCTTCATTAAATGCTTTGACCAATCTTTGGAAAATATAAATAGTTTGTTTATGTTTCCAAACAGGTAAGAAAACATATTTGAGTTTTTCAGTTGTGAAAGAGTTGATTCAAGATTTGAACAATTACATCAAAGCTTTGGGTTTTCTAAGAGAGTGGAATAAGATTGCATTTGTATTGATTTCAGATTGTTCTGTAAACGAGTGTAATCTCTTCTCAACCTTCTGTATTTCTGGTGTTGTGTTGCCAAGGAGTGTTGTGTGCTCTTGAGGTGGTCAAGATCAATA
>Ga0123342_1003053_pt1 | contig 27274 bp, 7 predicted proteins | sample Turbeawhitnodule_FD_89960 | JGI IMG/M metagenome (GOLD analysis project Ga0123342, IMG submission 89960) | Root nodule microbial communities of legume samples collected from Mexico - Turtle bean Mexico white nodule | ecosystem: Host-associated > Plants > Roots > Nodule | place: Mexico: Nepantla...
TTTATGTAATATTTAATTTTGATATTTTAATAAAATGCATGTCTAAGGGTATTTTGGTAAAATACAACTATCCTACTTAATCCCCACAAATCTCTTCATTTTGTGAAGAATGAAAAAAAGCACTCACCCTCTTCCCCATCCACTCCCCCACCCTCAAAACCCTTGAAACAAACACAAAAAACACCCCCTCCCTCCTCCCCCTCCCTCATCTCCCATGGAAACAAACACACCCTTAGACCTCAAGTGTGGAGGTTTGTTCTAAATAGCCTCATATTCTTTTGACAATTTAAATACACCTCATTATATTGACCATACAAGACGTCTTTTAAGAACAAAACTATTATGGAACTCCAAGCTTCAAAGAATGATGATTGACGTGATGATGTTAACTCAATGAACTTGAAATTTAAATAATATATATATATATGAGAGCATGATATAATAAAATCACATATATTAAATAAAATATAAATAGGTAAATTGATATTTTAATTAAATACATATTGAAAATAATACATGTTTATTTTCAAAATATATATATATATATATACTACAAGAAAAATCATTCAATAAAAAACTAATTTTAGAAACAAAAACTAATTAGTTATTATATTGACTAAATTAGATACAATTTTATAGACTAAAAAAATATTGGTATCTAAATTGGTTTCTATTATAATAAATAAATTTTAAATTGATGTCTAATTAGCTACAAAGATTTTAGTTACCAATCAAATTGATGTTTAAAATCAATCTCCTACTAGTGAAAAATACGGAAAATTAATATCATGCAACAACTTGAAAATACATCTAAACATCAAATGTTTGTTTGTTGGTGACATCAATTGTCCCGTGACAAAAATTAGGTAGGTCAAGTCACAATTGAATCATAGAGCTTGAGTTGCTACACACTAAAGTAGAAAGAATTGTACCCTAACTATCAGCTATAACATTTGACCTAATAGTAAATGTTCGATCAACACTTGATATCAGATTCAAGGTTACAACTTGATTTCCAATGAAACAATTGTTAAGGGAAGAATTTTTTTATGACATCAATTGAACAATTTCCTTTTGACTTAGCAGTAAACGCTTAATCCAAATGTTTCATTTCATTATTATTGATTACATTTGCATTCAAAACCATATCTACGTGAAATCAAAATTTATCCATGTAAAATGCCGTTCAAAATAACTAAAACATGTAACTTAAACAAGTTTGTAATATTCAAATACAACTATGTCAAAATGCACGGTTGGTTAAGAACCACCAAAATAAAAACCCTAAACCTATAATACCTAACAACTAGGCATTTTATCCACTCATGTTAATTAACATCCATTTTCATTCTAGATTCCATATTTACATCCGAAATTGTTACATCAAAGCACATCTTTCTTGATAAACATTTTTTTTCTTCCATAGTACTAGAATATCAATTATGAAAAGGTCAAAAACTAGTACTAAAAGTTTCAGTCAGCTTAAAAACATCATAACATTAACGTTACCGAATAATTTTGGTGAAACATCATCTTATCATCTCTTTTAACTTATGAAATTCCACACTATTACATATTTATAGAAAAACTAGACAAAGAGTTTATAGAACCAAACATTTTTTTATAGAAAATATGTAATCTTTAATATTTTGTCATATATTTAATTATTTAACAAAAGTAACATGTGTTTTCTTATTAATTTTTATTTTAAGTTGAAAATCTTATGTAAGAATTTCAGCCATTTTTTTTAATGGAAAAAAAAAAACAATTCAACCATCTTATTTTACAATTTGGATATATATGATAAATCTTAACATTTTGAAGAAAACTGAAATAGGCACATTGGTATAAAAAATATCTTATTTCAATCCCTAACTTATAAAATTATTAAAAAAATTATTAAATACAAACTAAATTTAAAGACCAAAATAACTAATTATTATATTGATTAAATTAAAAAAGTTATTGATGTCTAAAATAGTTTTTATTATTAATAAAAATTTATAATGTAGTTTTTAAATTGATATCTAACCATCTACTCCTAGAAAGGTTTTAGCTACTAATTATTATATATTTTAAATTAATCTCTATTAATTTTTTATAAATTAATTTAGAATATAAAATATTAGCTAATTTGAATAGTAATTTAGAAATTATTTTATAAACTTTTATTAATAATAGAAACCACTTTAAATATTAATAATTTTTTAATCTTTAAAAGAATATTTGATTTAATTAATATAATAATTAATCACTATTTATCTCTAAATTTGATTGTTATTTAATAATTTGTTTATAATAAATTAAATTATCTTTTTAAAACATATGGAAATATTTTTTAAAAGAAACTTCTCAAATTACTTTTTTACACACTTATCTTCTCACATAAGTGTGTAGTTTTTATATTTATGACACGTTAGAAGATATATTTAGTATTTACTATTTATTTATTAAAATAAAACATATATGATATCTTTAATCTCATTTAAATTTTAATCAAATGAAATATTTAGAAATTATATATCAATTTAGAAATTAATTTATAAATATTAATTAATAATAGAAACTATTATTAATAATTTTTTAAATTTATAAAATAGTATTTAATTTAGTAGTTAATTATTTTTTATCTTTAAAATTAATTTTTATTTAATAATTATCTTGTTAATAATCATAAAATTTAAATAAGATAAAAGTAAATTATACCTTTGAAAATTTACTAGTTTAGTAATTTTGAAATAAATTATTGAAATAAGTATAAATATATTTAATACGTCTAATAATTATCAATAACTGTATAATATTTAAATATATTTTATAAATATTTCACTCTTTTATAGATATGTTGTTTTCTTAGTCTTTATAATATGTAATTTTGTTTATACTCTCGGTCAATATTTTTTTATTTTAGACCTGGAATATATGTTATTTTTAAACCGATTTTTGTGTGTTAAATTAGCACTGTTTAACCTGATAACATCGTAATGACATTATCGTGCTTAATAGTAGCAACTGAAATAAAAACTGATTGATTGTTTACTTTATTTTTATTAAAAAATAATTTAAAAAAATGATTTATTATAATTTTTAACATGTTTGAATAAACTTATTTTAAAAAAAAAACAAAAATAAAACTTATGCTTGCTTCTCATGAAAGGAGATGGCATAAGATAAACAACAAAACAAAGAGTTGAGAATTTCCTCCTTTATTTAATGGGATACATTGACCAATGAATATTGGTAATTGATCCATTGAATATATTTAATAATGAATATTTCAAAGTTTTGGAAATAGAAATTTTTGAAAACTTTGAATCTCATACTAGAAAGTTGAAGATATTATTTTCAAAATATCTTGAAAATACCACAAACATTAATTATCCACTATCTTTTTATAAAAAAAAATATTTCATTCTCTATATAAAGTAAACTTGCGAGGAAGAGATGTAAGCAAGTAAGAAGAGCAACATAGAGAAAAATGAGAAAATAAATACTTATCTAAGATTAGAAATCCTAGTGACATGCTAAAGAGACATTATATTTTATCATTGTTGGGTGAGATTAAGTGTTGTAATCCGATTTTCATAATAGAGACATTTTCTAGTTAAATATATTTAATAATAAATATTTCAAAGTCTTGGGAATAGATTTTCAAGTTGAGAAAGTTTTTCGAGTTAAAACTTTTTCCGTATCATTTTCTCTTTTGTTCTATTTTTTATTATTTAAGAATTAATTTTCATTTTCCCAACACAAACGAAGATATATAGTTATAATTTTTTTAGAAAATAATCTTTATAATGTCTTAAAAGAATCGTACTTCATCTTCATCAAGATAAAGAGTACATCTTCTGCTGAAAAGATAAAATCTCTACCTTTAACTTTAAGAGTAACTTTTTTATAAGATTTTTCAGAAAATTAAAAATGATAAAAAAGTATATTTAAGTTTTCGTTTACTACCAGATCTTAAAAACAGTACTTAATATCTTAAAATGAGATGTACTATTATAATCCAAATTATGATGTTCTTAAGTAATATGAAAGAGCCTACCAAAATACAAAGATTTTAAAGTAACTTTTTGCATCAAAGATATTTTTAGAATTTCAAAATATTCTTATCTTATATATTTTTTTCCTTGGTATACTAATTATTTTCTAAATATTTCTTATTTCTTATTGCTGCCCTTATTTTTCTTTATCTCGTTATACAATATTCACTACAAGAAAATCATGAAATAGAAACCAATTTTTAGAAAACAAAATAATTAGTTACAATAGTAACTAAATTAAAAACTATTTTAGAAACTAAAAAATAAATTAGCTTTTATTATTGTTAAATAGTTTATAAATTGGTATCTAATTAGCAACCAAGGTTTTAACTACCAATTATTTAGTTTCTAAATTTGGTCTATAAAACCTTGGTTGTTAATTAGATACCAATTTAGAAACTATTTAACAATAATAAAAACTAATTTAGAAACCAAGTTTTGTTTTAGTTTATAAGATGGTCTCTAATTTGGCTACTATTGTAACTAATTATTTTGGTCTCTAAAAATTTGTTTCTATTTCATGATGGTCTTGTAGTGATTTATATTTAAATTGAGGAATGAAAACGAAAAAGTGAAAAATAAAATTAGAAAAGAAAGAGAATAAAAATGTAGTTGTTTGGATTAGAGTTAAATAAAATAAATAAATTAAAATTTGTATTGATTGATATAATAATTTTTTTTAAAAATTATAAAGTGATATATTTAAAAATAATCGCACGTTATAAATTAATTTTAATAAAATATTAAATTATTTTTATTATTACTAACAAAAACATATGCACTTTTGACACGTATTCATATTTTTATTATATTATTCTATTTTATTATAGATTTTTATTTATTTCTTCTAACAACTCTGCGGGTTCGCAAAACTTTTGGGATCTCCCTTCCATTCTCTCTCTTATTATTTGAGTTTTGTTCTTTTAACTTGTGATAAAAAATCAATTTCATTTATATAAATGAATCTAAAATAATATATTTTTTTGAATAGTTATTACTTTTTAGTACCGACATGTTACTTAAGTCTTTATCTCTCAATATTTTAATTTATATTTTAGAATAATAATAAGATATTCTCTTTTTGAGATAAAGTGACAATGTACAAGTAATCCAAAATTGAAGAAAAGTAGAAAGTGAATTATTTTGGGTAGTGGGGACGATGGCGTTTGAACAGTCAAGCATTTGGCATGTGATTTTCTGCTACCCTAATAAAGAAGGACTGTGGGCCCCCATGTGTCCTTCACCACGTCCTCCATTATGAACGCCACATGCAAACCATCCACGCGGATCTTACACCTTGCTTTCATATTTCTCATACGTTATATTCATACATTTAAATACATGCATACTCCAATTTTTATAAATAAGAGAGTTAATAAAATAAGAATAGGCGAAGCAAAAAAATTTATACGTATGACATATTTTATATACGATCATGCACTACTGTGGGGCATACTATTCACATGGTTTGCTAGATTTTTATTTTTCAAGATCAATTTGCTTAAAGACATGGTATTTCGATTACTTCATTTTATAAATTGTTCAAGAAATTGTGTGAGGATTATTTTTATTTTATAGTCTTTAAATCATCAATAAATTTACACATTCTTTTAACAAATTTATCCCTCACTCTTTTCCCATCTTCAAAATTGAGTTTTTGACTCAAAAATTAGCGAATATTTGAGAAGAAATGAACAAATTAATGGGACAATTAGAAATAGTAAGACCATCCAATCACATTTATGACAAAATCTACATTATTTAAATAAAAATGAAAAAGAAAAATTACACACCTAATATAACAAAATAATTTAATAGACACTCGATTTAAAATACTAAACACTTTAAATTTAATTAAAGAGTTTGTTTAGTATGTGAAGAAAGATGCCAATAAATTCTATAATAATAAAGATTTCAAATTTTTTAAAATTATAATTTGACTTACTAGTAAAATTGAAATTATATTATTTTTTGTGAGTATAGTTAAACTTTAAATAATAATCATAAAAAATTTAAAATAATAAAATATGTTATTAATAGTAATTATTTCTATACCAGTTATTGTTATACTGGGAAACATAAATGAAGTCTATAAAATAGAAGTTAAAATGTTATTTTCTTAGTTCATTCTAAAACCTTCATATTAGAAATTCTGGTAGATTAAGGTCTTGAAAAGCTAATGAAAAAAATTGATGATTTTGATATGTTGAATATTAAATTTGTTAACTAACTGCTTGAGTTTTAGTTATTTTCACTTTCTCTTTTTCGATTAATGGTTGAGAGAGGATGTTGGCAGTGTATGATTTATTGAGTTGTTGGAAAAAATCTCAAACTTTTTGGTTAAAAACCCACTTTAATCCTAGTAAGAGAAAGTAATAATCCTTTTTAATGCAATGTTAGTTTTGAACGAATGGATTGTATGAAAGGAGATGTTGTGAGAAAAGTGGTAATACGTGAAAGTTAAAAAATGTGGATAAATCATATGAATTTTGTATGAGGTATGTTCAAGTGGTACTATTATGTTTGTTGTTTTGGACATAAAATTGGTATATTTATTGAATTTAGATATTATAAACTTGTTGTTGATGATAAGAAACTTTTACGTTATTTTTAAATTTAATATCATTTGAGCAACTTGTTCTTACTCAAGTGAGGTTCAACTAGTGTGTAATTATTATAGTAATCATCAACGTGTTGGTCACTCAAGCGATGAACCATACAAATCAAGTGATGATTTGTAGTTTAAGAGAGAGAGATGTTGAATCGATTCTCTCTCCTATGGAAGTTTATTGCTCAAGCATTGTGCTAGACACTCAATGGATATAACATGTGGCTTAATGTTGTTTTGTATGCTTAAGCGTGGTGTAAAGGCCATATATACATGTCTTGGTATGTGACGAATGGCATGAGCGTTTAGGCGTTGTTGGACACTAAAGCGTCTTAAGGTGGTGGATGAATATTTTGAAACTTGTTGGATTATTTCCAACAAAAAAGTTGTCACTTAAGCAACGAGGTGATCGTTGGAGTGAGAAGAACAAAAAAATGTTGTTCTTAGGTTATGTTTTGTTTAAGTGAGATGATTCATATATTGTTTATGTAAAGATGATTGCTCAAGTGATCCATATTTATTTACTGTTTCTTTGTTGATAAAAAAAAGCAATGATATAATGTTATATTTGAGCTTTTTATACACATGATAAATGTTTTGTTAATGATATGTTGTATAAAGAAATAAATAACTACATATACTATGAAAGGTATATAATCATGACGAGATGTATGATCGATGTATTGTATGCATGAGATATGTCATTTTTGGATGTTGTGAATGGTGAATCCTAATGGGATCACTTATATACATGTGCATGTGTTGTTATATATGTATATAAGGTTCGACTCTAAATAGGTGGCCTTGAAGTGGTTTTTGCATGACCCTTGATGGGTGTTGTGAGGTTACTCGAGGTGATATCTTGTTTTAGGGACGATGATAAATATACAACTCACGTTAATAAATGTATACTGGTTCTAATGTTGTCTAGACATGTAGACATGACTTCAAGTGGATAAAAGTTGAACAAAATTTGCATATATGACATACTAATGAGTGTATATATGATCTGGTCATAAATAATTAGTGTCATTTTGACATATCTTGCATTTAGTCATGATGTGTGACTAATATAGGTTTATTAACGTTCATATCATCCATGATGACACAACTATAATGATAATATTTATAAGTAATGATGTGTTTTACGTAATTATCACATGTTTCTTGTATATCACTCTGATAATTATAGTTAGTATATGAACATGTAAATTGTTATACAACTAAAAGTGGAAACAAATTGAGTTGTTTATATTAGAATTTTTGTTACACAATTTTAAGGACCTTATTCCTAAATATATTTGTATATTAAAGTGTGTTTATAATATTTATATACAATTTTATCGTTTTATTCGAGATAATAAGTTATTCTCTTTTGAGAGGAGCTACATAATTTATTTACTGTTTCCATTTGTTTCCAATATAAAAACAAAATATTATTTTTATGGATAAACATTATTTAGATATTAAAATAAAACATAAGTTTTAGTGATAAACAGTGAGTGTAAGTAGTGGTGTAATCTAAGTGATAAGTCTCATAGTTTGGATAATGGAGAGGGAGGCTAATTTGATCCCAAAACATTCTTCTTTCTTTCTTTTAGATGTTACTCCCAAACAAACAAACCTACCATTCTTTCAAGACCAACACTTGTAAAAGTTGTACATCATTACCGACCCGCATGATTTGATCTTTCTCCACTCTTTTCCCCTCTCTCTAACATTATTGGTCGTGAAAAAAGAGGAATGAGACGTTTATATCTTCTTCCACCCACCCACACACGCACAATAAATAATAATATATCTTCTTATATTTTCTCGTAGAAAAGAAAGCTTTATCTACCTAGCTACGACTCTTAATTCACACTCACTAGCACAACCCCCACCAACCATATACAGGTGCAATTGGTCTTTCAAACCCACAAAGGATTTGTAGAAAAAAAAGGTCATATATATGGTCCCACTCCTACCTATTGCATAAAAAGCTATGAATCATAGAATTGTTTTTTCGTTTCTTACTGGTTGTGTTAGGCATGGCCACATCCCTCCCTCAAACATTCTCAAAACTTTTCCCTAAATCAACTTGAAAATCTTCTTCGTCAATCTGCAGAGTATCATGCTAAAAGTTAGGGGAAAGAGAAAAAGAGCATCGGAAGACGATGATGCTAACATTTTCGATCATGCATTACTAAGTTAATAGCATGCATATACTGTAAAAAAGGGAATCCAGATTTACATTTCTTTTTCATCACCACCACACGTGCTAACAGCTAGCTTATCATAAAATAAATAAATATATATATATATATAATATTTTCTATTCCTGCATCCCATAATTGTTCATTGTGCTTGTGTAAGTAAGTAGCATGGAATAGTTTTTCCTTTGCTTTTTTTGAAATATTGAATTTTTTTATTAATCTTACGTATATTCAATCGTCTAATATTTATGATGTTATAGAAAAGAAAATGGTTAGCGTAAACATGAAAGAAACATTGGATATTGATGCAATAGTTTGAAACTTCTGAAATGTTAAATGAAAGAGTAAGAGGGATAATAACTCAAGTAAGAATGCATAGAAAGAAACTTTAACCTAAAAGTCACTATCAATCACTAGGCTGATATAAGATGATTTTTTTTTTCTTAACTAGGCAAGGAGGTGAAAAGAAATTTCAATTTCAACATAAAAAATAATGCATTCAACTATTCAATAATACATTTAATGAGTTGGTAGAGTGGTTATAATCTATTTAACAAAGAATTTCATATTTAATTTATATACTATGTAAAAATTTATTACCTCAGTCACGTTGTCATGAACGAATTTAATCTTTACCTCAAAAGATTAAAGGTGATAATAATAAAAGCTGTTTAAAAGTAAATATGATGAATGAATATTAAGATAATGTAGAAGCAAGTAAATACGATGTTTGAATTTGTTGAGTATCCTTTGCAAGTTGTTTTGTTCGTACAATAAGTATTGTTGATTTATCTATGAGTGGTATGACTTTTTGGTATTTTTAGTTTGAATGTATTTAAAGGTCTCTTTATTATTTTGTGTCATGTGTGGAAATAAGTATTTTTTATATTATTTAGTATCTAAAATTAAATAACTTATGAAGTTATAATTTGACGAGTTATTCTTAAATTTTACTTTTTAATATGATATAATAATTATTTAAAATTTATTTTAGTCTTATCATGTATTCGTTATTGAACCGTGAGAACACCGATGAATATATAGTCTTACACATAAATTGATAATCTCAACCTGAAAGAAGTATCTTAAAGATTTCCTACCGATTAAAGATAAAAATATTTGATACTATATAAATGGATGCAAATATTATTTTATTATGTTTAATAAAATTAAGTTGTTTTACATGGATTGAGTATCTCATTACTCTCATTTATTAAAATTATTTATTATCAATAAAAAATATAATGTGTTTGAATACCATAAAACAACTACCCATAACTAAAAGGAGTTAATTAAATAGCAGTGAAATAAAGTATAAACTGAAGATGTAGGGTCTGGTTTGACGTAGGAGAATAGGTAGAGTGAGCAATGGCGGTGGGACCAAGATGATAGTGTAGGATGGACACAAGCAAGTAGTTCGATGGGTTAAAATGAGTTATCCTCGTAAGTGCATCCATTCTTGAACAAAAAAAGTAAATCTCACCATTTATATATCATCTTTTTTTTATGAATTATTCAATCACCAAATGGATTTGAGCAATTTAAAGTATTATAAATTATTATAAAGAGTTAGAATGGAAACTTGTAGAAGAAGAAAATACATTAGTTATTAAGAAATTATTTTTAAAGTCTAACTCGATCTCATAATTTCATAATTTTGAATTTGGTGTGAGATTTCCATTACTTATGTCGAGATTGTCAATTTGTATGTAAATATATATTTATAAGTGATCTGATAGCGATAACAGATAACTTATAAAGTCAACAAATTTTTATTAAAATAGATTTAAAAATAGTTAAGTTTAGCTCAACTTCCTCAAATTAGTTTATAAGATGAATTTTGTACTTATTTATATATCGTAAAATGTCATAATCTTTAATCATTTAATCAGTATGAAATAAAATTTCAACCGTTAGAGGAGAATGCGAAACTAATAATTGTAATTGAAAATGTGTAGGAGATAATGATGGAACACTTGATGACTACTTTTGTAAAATTGCGGAATATACAAATGTTTGATTTTAGAGAAAGTTTGAAATGAAAAACCATTGTTGCTCCAAATTGTAGATGAATGGGGCAACCATGATGATTAATTGAAACAAAGTTGGATGCAACCGGTAGAAGAGTCTCTAGCCATTGTAACGGTGCATTATCACTATTCAAATCGGTGAGACCACTGCACTATAATGCCTAAAGATATTTGCAGGAGATATCAATGAAACTTTTCAGGGTTAATTAAGACGATCTAACAAAATTATTTAAGCTACCTGTTATAAATGGGGGACACGTGGTTTGCTATATATTAGGTTCAATTAATTGTATGTACTGGAAATAAATAAATAAATAAATAAAATTGTCTTATAGCTTGAGACAGTCACAGGAGATAATCATGGTAAATCCACAATTAGCAGTGCATTTTTTATGAATGGAACCTAATATAATATAAGATATTACTATCTAGCAAATGAAATATATTGAGATTTGAGATAATTATCTCAATGCTGAGCAAAATTTAAAAGTACTACAATCTCACTTCACAGTACGTGCTTGAAAGATAGGTCACGTTTATGTGCATCATATTGCATAACATAATTATTTATGATGAACAAAACACATATCAGAGTAATTATGAATTGGTTTTATGATCATTTAGACACTAGTACATCTAGTACTCTAATAATCACTCATCGCAATAACTTTAAAACATATTTTCAAATGAGAGCGTACATGTATGAAAGACAAATTGATTAACTTTGGGGGCCATCTTTAAACACGTTTTGGTCCTAAATAATTTTTAGATGTCAAGTAAAATTGTCTTTTGGATATTTCATGTTGTGTAAGTTTTTTTTTAAAAATATTTATTATTACATATTTTTCTTATTTTTAATTTATTATCAATTGTGAAGAGAATGTGTGTTGATAAGTTGATTAATTTACAAATAGAGAAACATTTCATTGGTATAATAGGTTTTTATTTAGTCTGTTCTTATAATTTTTTATGAATATGTATAATTTATTTATTTGTTAACATATAAGTTTTGATATAATTCTCCATATTTTTGTATTTTTGTATTTTATTTATTTATTTTAATAATAATATTTTTTTTCATGTATTATTATTACTTGAATTGTCAATCTATTTGGATATCTAACATAAAACATTTTATAAAAAAAAGTTATTGTTAACTAAAAATAGTATAATGTATTTATCTGATTTTTAATTTATTGATTATTATAATTTGGAATTGTTTTAATTTAAAATAATAAAATATGTGGAGTAACATATGAAATCCAATTAAATTTCTTAAATAAAAAAATAAATTAGATATAGGTCTTCATATGAATCCTACAAAAACTTGTATAAAACTTTATAAAGGAGTTCTTCATTATTAATCCTCTTACTATCAAACCGAGGAGAGATTTAGATAGTCTTATAGGATCATATATTTTAATCTCATTGTCGTCATAGTAAAGAAAAATCTTAAAATCCTTCACAAATCTATTAAATTACTAAAATATCACATTTTTAAATTTAAATGATTTTTTTAAACGTCCCCAACCCATTGAACTTTGAAGCAAAACAAAATATTTAGCATTAAACCAGCTATCATATTTGTTGAATAAATTAATATTTTCATTAAATTAAATATTTCTCGATGAAAAAGGAAGAAGGCAGATCAAAATTATTCCTTCTTTTTTTATTCATTCTCATATTCCTTAATTGATAAGCCCAGTACTGTTACTTTAATTTTTATTTAGCGACTTTTTCTCTCTCTTTTTTCTTTCTATTATTATTATTATTATTATGATTATTATTACTATTATTATTATTATTTTTTATAAGCTTCTTCTTCGACTTAAAAAAAAGAAAAGAATGTAAGTATTTTTTCTGTTACCATGCATATTTACTTACATTTTTGTTATGGAACCGAACAAAAGGATGCATTCGCTCTACTATCATGCTGTAAAAATAAACTAATTTATCACGGGTAACAAAAATTGATCAATTTAATTGTTAATATTAAATATCTGCAATATTTTTCTCATGTTTAGTTTATCTCTTAAAAAACAGCCGTCATAAATTTCCTGGAAAAGTTTTAATTTTTCCATAAAAACATTTATTCGGAGCTGTGAATCCAACTTTCTTAAATTTAATATATTACTAATATATATATATATATTATTAAATTTTAATGTGGTGATGATTAAAGATTTTATCATAAAAATATCATATAACTCTTTTATTTCTAAAACACTTGTATAAATATTTCTCAATCACAAAAAGAAAATCATAAAATAAAATCAATTTTTAGAAACAAAAAATAATTAGTTGCTATATTGACTAAATTAGAGACTATTTTAGAAACTAAAAAAAATGGTTAGTTTCTATTATTGTTAAATAGTTTCTAAATGGGTATCTAATTAGCTATCAAGGTTTTAACTATCAATTATTTATATTCTAAATTTGTTAGCAAAAACTGGATTGCTAATTAGATACCAATTTAGAAACCATTTAACAATAATAGAAACTAATTTAGAAATCAAATTTTTTTTATTACTAAAATAGTCGATAATTTAGTCACTATAACAACTAATTATTTTTGTTTTTAAAAATTGGTTTCTATTTCATAATTTTCTTGAATATTCAAGTTTTCCTAAAATTAAGATTCTGGAATATGAAAAAAAATCTATAATATAAAGTTTTGTTTTAATGTATTCCACTAGGAAAAAAAAAAACTACTGTAAGCCTATTACTCCTATTCCTGGTTATCACGAAAGAATGAGAAAAAGGCAATGAGAGGTGTCAGGAATGGACTATGGTATTAGGCATCCCCTTACCTCGTCCATGTCCTTCCTTGTATCTGACTCCTATGTCTTCTCTATAGTCGTTGATTCGTTTAGGAAAAGGAAAGAAAATGCTATTTGATTATAAAGACATTTAAGAATGATTAGCGGTTACTCAAAGTAACTTCCAGTCAAACATTTAAATTCAAGAAAACCAGGATTAAGCTTTCATTACAGGGATTCTCATATATCATTGATATTCCAGATTAAATGGTGCTAAGTTGCTAGTAACATGCCACCTTATAAAAATATTGGATCTAATATTTTATTCCCCTGAAGGAGCAGAATTCACCAATACAATAATGAAATTGTAATAGAAAACTAAACCATGCTAAATTGGATTCCACGGCACCAACCACATTTACTTCATGTAACAAATCAAATTGCTGTTCAAAAGGAATAGTCTAACACGACCAATAGGGACTTAATAACAAATCATTCTCCAAGTACTCTTAGGATAGATGATAACCAGTCGTTAAGATATTATACAACTGAAGTGAAGTTGTACATTAGGAAATGAAAGCAACATATTATTACGAAAGTAAAATAGAGCTCAATCATGTACATCCATTCACCTACGCATACAGCTCCAACTGCAACAAACTGGACCCGTGAACCAAGGGGCTAACTTGAGAAGATTAGATCCTCAGTCACTCCGAAGATTGTGAGGGGTGAGAGAAGGAAAGGAAGGGATAGATTGTAAAATCAACTTCCTCCCACCTCTGCGAGTAGGAGATGATCCCACGTCACAATTAGGAGAGGAGATCCTCTTGCCATTTGGAGAAGAAGTTTTGATGCAGGTGACAGGAGAGTCATCATCCGGAACAGTTTGTAAAGGCTTGTCAAATTTAGGTTGAGACCGCGGAGCACTTGATTTCCCGAGCTTTTGGCTCACAAACAATCCAGAACTGGAGATGGTAGTAACAAAAGATCTCGGTGGCTTGCCCTTTGATGAAAAGGGTAATGGGAGCAATGATCTGTAACATAAAAATGAACCAACATAAATAACGGGCAAAAATTTTATCATCGTCAGCTGACAAAAACACAGCATATCAAACCTGGAAATACGTAATGGTGTTGTAGGAAGAGCATGGTCTGGATGGTTTTCAATATTCTGTGTTTCAGTTTTATGTGAAGCATTTTCCATCACACCCTTTTCACATGCTTCTGTTTCTTCTTCGGGCTTGGCTTCTATTCCAGAAGGAACAGAACCTGAACATAAAAAAAGAAGTTGCCATAAAATATTACCCCTAACAGAAAACAATTTTTAGAAGAGTAATATAGAGAATAGAGATTTAAAGAGCAAAGTTGATGGTTTTGATTGGTAATGTACGAGACTTACCATCCTTTCTACCATATGTGTTCTTGCATCCTTCACATCTGCAGCTTATGGAGCAACCAACACCACCCTTCAAAACAAAATAATAGCTGTTTGTAATTCAAGTTAAAACTGCAACGGGTGGCATACATGATATAACAATGAAGAAAACCTGATAACATTCACAGTATTTCTTTAAGCAGCTTGATTTCTTGCAATTACATCCTCTTTTGTGTCGGGCTGAAGCTGGAGTTTTGTTAGGGTCATCCTGCAAGGAAAATAATTGATATAGGAGAAACGTGGTTTAAATTTGAGTGAAAAATAAAGCTAAATTTTATTTTCTGACCCCAATTTCAGGCACAGAATCAGAACTCCGTATGACTTTAGGAGCAAAAGCAAGTGGATTTCGAGACTCAATCTGCTGGCGAGTTTGAAGAACGGTATCAACATGAATAGGCTTGTTGAAGCAATCACGACATGAACATGGCTCTATGCAGTAGACTCCCGCAGCAAAGCACTCACAATAACTGATAAAAAAAATAAAAGCTTAATTAGAAAGACATCAAAGCCAGATTTCATCCCAATCTTTCATGTCCCAATATTGTAATTGTAACAGTAAGAGAACACAGTATTCACAAAGCTCAAGGAAATTGTGAAGATTCATGTTCATCATAAGTCCATAAGCAAAGCCAATATAACTTGGATACCTGACACACATTTACTTGGCAGAAATAATTTTAAATTAGAGGATACAAACCGTATCTGACATTTTTTTGAAGTTTTAGTCAAAGAGACTGGGGGTCAAAGGCATTTTCTAAATTACATTATATGAGAATAGCATGAGATTACGCATTAAATCATGTTAAACTAAACACGATAGAAATGGCTATGGAAAATCATAGCAGCACCAACATAAGTTCAAAGAAAAGAAGTTATTCACAAAAGCATACTTCCTGGATGATAAAATTTAGAAAAGTACATTTTCAATTCAAAAGATAACCTTTTTAAATCATTTTGACTAAGATGCCATCTGTCAGGAGGACTTTTACTCCCTGAAATCAGATCAACTGCTGAGCTAAATGTTTAGCTGTTGCATTTCAGTATTTCAAGAGGCAGGTGAAGCCCAAATTAAAACCTGACTGCTTACACAAAGGTAAGCATTATTTATGCAAAACAACTAGGTCAATCCTTAAAAGTTCTAGCCAATCTTTTTAGGACAGAACTGAAAGGAGCGTACATAATCTGATTACCAAGACTTGCATATTTACAAACCATTATATATAGCACCTCCTAGAACAATCATTGTATTTATGCAACCCAATAGCTCCCTTTAACAACCTACTGTCCCTCTCCATATTTAGGCTGTCAATACTTCCTAACAAGTCAATTGAGTGATTTCAGATAATATCTGGCTGTCAATACTTCCTAACAAGTCACTTGAGTAATTTCAGATAACATTTAACATAAGGAAAGGCCAAGTGGCAATATTAAGCAGCATTTCTTGCAGTGTGGATTGGAATTTTGCACACTATATTTCTAGGTGTATATGCAACTTCGACAAAGGCATTATCTAGAGGACTTAATTAATTCAACAAATAAGTTCAGTGAAAGTCTACATCTAAGTCTTCAACAGCCAGAACTCAATCACGCCATAACTTCATGAAAAAAGAAGTAGACACAGTAAATCAAATGACAATAAACCAGTTCGTTAAAAGAAAATACAAAAATCAAAGGTCGTTGCAGAATGAGATAGTATGCCAACCCAAAAGAAAAGAGGAGTTTTTCTTTGAACTTACAGCTTTAAACACTTTGATTTCTTACAATTACAACGCTTGCAAGACTCCCCTTCCCCATCTGGTTCTAACCTGCGCCTGTGAATCTAGCTTTAGTACCAAACTAATGAAGAAAGGAAAAGCTAAAATATAATCGAATGAAGGTAATCAAGCAGACTAGATAATCAGAAACTGTACTTGCCTTTTCCTTTTTGGACTATTCTGCTGGAAATCTTCACCAGCCATGAGAAGCAAAGGCTGGGTACAATCTTCACCAGGCTGAACTTCATTCTCTGATGGCTCCAAATCTTTTTCCACTGATGCAGGCACCAACGCTAGTTGATGTTCTTGGCTTGCAGAAAGTTGCACGGATGAAGAGGAGCTGGGCATGTTAGGTTGCCTTCCAGCTAGCAACTTCTCAATTTTTATGTTTTTGCAATCATTTAAGGTTGCAAGTGCATTCAAGTGCAAACCAATTCCAGGCAAAACACACTTCCGTGAATCCCCACTATGTTTTATGGGGAGCACTTGCTTTCCTTTACTAACATCCATCTCATCAGACTTTTCTGTACTAGAATTGGTGTGTGATTTACCATCTAGGTTCTTCCTTTGCACACTGGCCATCTCAAAATCTAGACAGCGTCTCCGTATACCACGGTGTGTCACATAAAGAAGCTGAATACAAAGACAAAAGTAATTTTAGATTGATTGATGTGTTCACCAGTAAACATAATGACACAGAAAAATATTCAACTCTCATCAAAATTTTGTAAACCATAATATACAAAATTGTGTATCACTCCACTGTGACACATGTTTGGGAATGCAAAATGTGCAAAAGGTCAAAATAATGATTCATTTTTATAGGATGTGCTTTAAAAGTAATGAGTGACTACAATCAACAGACATACAATATTTTCCTAGAGTTGTAAATTTCATATATAAACAATGCATGAATTAAGTTACAAATATAATCAAGTGTGTGATAGTGGATATGAACAGTAATCAAGATTAAAGTCTTCATAACATGAATTCATGAAACATCTAACCACGTGTAAGAAAAGTTCTCATACACACGGTTCACTGCAAGTGAAACAGACTTCATTTTCCTACCTTATCATCCATTTTCTCAGTTGGATTGCTAGCCACCAAAGCAACATTGCTATGATTGTCCTGTCTCTGAACTGTGTCTGTGGCTGCTCCAGGTTCACAAGGATGATTTTCAATTTCATGTTCTGAACCAGAAGCAACTGCATCAACAATGTGCATTTGTTGACCATCATTGGTGGCAGATTGTTGTAACAAAGTCCTAAAATTGGTAAGCTTTGTAGAAGGATTTAATTGTTTATTTATATCCTTAAAAGCTTCTGTCAAATTTGGGGGACTAAACATTAACAGATCAGAGGCTTCAGTAATTAAATCATCCACACCACAATCCGGGCCTTCAATTTTTTCCTCATTTTGACATAACCCTGGAGGATGCATTTCACCCTCAATTGAATTCTTTTCAGAGTCATCTGGAACATAGGCAACATCTGATCCTGGCTTGCCCGGCAGTTCCAAAAGAGAGTCAGCCTCATCAGCAGAGATCACAGGATCATACCCTGGGCTAGCCAAATTATATTTTAGGCCTTGTGGGACCTCAACTGAGATATTTGGGTTTTCATTACATAGCTCGTTTGAGGCATCTCTTATGGAAATATTTGGATTGGTATTTTCCTGCGGCTCACTTGATTCATGACATGGCTGAGATGAATCTGCTGGAGTCTTTTCACATAAATAAACATTATTTATATCTTCAGATGAACCCTTGGGTTTGGATGCGTCCAAAAGGTTATGCCTAAAAAATCAGAGAACAAACCCAATCATGTCACTAAAACATCCACAATTCTGTACAGACCAAAGTCACTTGCAGTCATCAAAAGCAGCAAACAAGAAAAAAAGTTAGATACCTCCTGAGGAATCTGGATTCCCTGTGACAGTTGACATGGGGTGATGTGAAAACAGAAGGAGGGGATGAAAAGCTGAGCGAATTGAAGGTCTGAGTAATGTGAACAGACTTAACGGGCTCTATAGGAGATAGATTACTGATATAGTTAAATACAGGTGAATCCTGCATATCACCAAGCATAGAAATATGGTTAAACCCAGTGAAGCAAAGCAAAACTATGCATGCAAATCACAAAAGTTCATCCAATGTTGCATTAAGACAGACCAGGACAAATCAGAAAATAGCTTACGAAAGAATGGAATAACAAACCAGATCACACACAGATTGCTTTCATAACAACTTGAAATTGTGCAGATTAGACCAAAAACGAAAGCCTAAATCCTTCAAGCGCAGAACCCACAACAAAATGGCCATTGACCACAAAACAGAAGATAGAAAAAACCTAAAATGACAACCTAAATACCATATTTTAACATATTTGGAAAAAGAAAATCAATATAAATTTCAGTAAAAGTCGAATCTGGGGTTAGAAACTTAACTTCCCTCACAGGCATACACTCTGGGGAACAACCACAAAAAATTAAGCCAACAAAAAAACAACTTTCCCAAATTGGTTGCAGGCACAGAAAGTGTCGAATTGAACATGGGGAACGATCTAGAACACAGAAACTGAACCTTTCACTAGCACTTCAACATGAATTAACAGAAAACAAATTTAACCTAAAAAAAAATAGTAAAATTGAGAGAAAGTGAAGCAGGTAGAAAGAAGAAAGTGAATGAGGAAGGTAAACCTCAAACTGGGAAAGAGGGGTGTTGATCTTGCTCCTATCCGGCGTGTCCATTTGCAGCAGAAAGGGAGAGAAGAAGAATCAACAACATTCGATCCTCTCTCTGAGACTGAGAGTGGTGTGTGTGTGAAAAAGAGGGGTTTGCTTACTTTACTGTTTCAGGGATTCAAGAATTCAATAGGCGGGAGAACCAAGTCTCTCTCTCCCCGTCCCTACCACCCTCACCTTCTCCTATTATTAATTCATCCTTCTACAGTTACTGTGCTAACACTATTATTATTTGGTCAAATTTTTTATTTTCAGTTTAATGCTAATACATTTTATATTTTTCTGATTATTTATAGTCTAAACCAATTTTACCTCAGAAATCAATCAAAACTATTGATTCTGTAACTTTTTAAGGTAAATAATAAATAAAGTTAACAAATCAATAAAATTTATTATTCATGATCATATGTAATTAAATAATAGAATAAAACTGTAAAATATGTCATAAATTTATAGTGTAGTTTCCCTTATATTTAACATATTAATGTATTATTATAAATTCGTTAAACTTATGTGTAATTGATAGAATAAAATACTTTTAATATATATCAATTTATATACTATTTGAGCAGTTGAAATTATATTTTTTCTGACTTATTTGAAAGTTCTAGTGTTCTATTTTTCTGGAACTTTATTTACTCTTTCTAATTGAACAAGATTAAAGAGTAATATACAGGTACATTGAGATAAAAATGTAATATTCCATTATGATTATATCATTGACTGAAACTGTGCTAATAATGAGGTTTTTTTTTTCTTGACTACTTATTATACAAACTAGTAAAAATGAATCTGGTACACAGAAAGTTGTACCCGGTTTTCACTATACTTAAATCAACATTTTTTTTTTCTTGAAACGTTTCTTTCTTATTTCTGACACTGGTTATTATATTTGTATTATTTTTTATTTTCATTGCTTGGTGAGTAGATTTTTGTGGTTTAGTGTGCAGTGATAAAAGCATCAAATTCCAATTATCACATGAAACCTGTGGCAGCATTATATGATAATGACATGCGTTATTAAAAACAAAAACTCGGTCATTTTTACTACTGTATAACTTATTCTAATTAATATATATATATATATATATATCATTCTTATTAGAAAGTTTCCCTATTTCATATAGATTAGATCTAATTGTACTTGATCTATAAATTAGCCAGAATAGTATTTGTATTAGGTTGAATATGTATTAAATCCAACTCAAATAAACTTAGACATGAACAAGTTGAATTGACTAAGTAAATTGAGTTAGAATTTTAAAATTTTATAAATAAAATATAAAATTAAGAGTTTTGAAATTTTCAGATAAATTACATTTAATATATTTTACTTATGCATGTATTAATTAAATTATATTTTAGTAGTGAAAATGAGAGTTGATGTAGACATGTTTTCATGGTAAAAAATAAAAAAAGTAAAAGTAATTACTATAATATTTGTTAAAATTAAAAAGTATTTTGGAAATTTATATTGAAATTGTAAAAATTGTACGGATGAAAAAATCATAAAGATATTATTTTGTTAGTTTTTATAATGTTATAACTTTATAATTAAAATACTTGCAGTTTTTATCAAAATAAAAGTAAATCTGTAATGAAATATCTATGAAAAATAACTATAAAAATATATTATTATAATTGTATAATAAAAACTCTTTGAACCTTACATAATGGATAACTTTTTTAAATAATGAAGAGTAGACAGTTCACAAACATAAACATACAAGCAGTAAAAAGAAATGTACATTAAACAACAGTTACAAAATTCAATTTACATTATTAATTGTTATATCATCATACATTAAAAACATTACTATCAAAATTTCATGACCAATGTTTACTATGAATAGTATGTTTTAATCATAGAAAAAAAAGTTGGTTAACCACTAAGATGCTAAGAGTAATAAATGAAGGGAAAAAAAACAAATTACATAAAATATATTTTAATTTTTATGAAGAATTTTATATTTTATCTAAATGAATTGATTGTGAGAAGTTTATATTTTATATGACATGATGACATGTAATTATTAAATAATATCTTTGAGAAAACACATTAATATTAAAATATTTAATTAAATATCTGAGATCAAGATAATTCATACACTTGCTTGTGTTGATCCAGGTGTATAAACACTCTTTAACTTCTCATTTTTTACTACCTACCATTTTAACTCATGTGATTGGATCATTTTTAGTGAAACAAAGTTAATCATATACTTAATGAGCTCATATACACTTTGTCATATAGTTTAATTGTTAAATAAACTACTCACCACACATGTTGATACCATCTCAGTATCCACAACATAAAATATTATCATATATATACATTTTACTTTATATAAGCTTGTTTCATGGGAATCTCACATTATCATTATCACTAAAAAAAATATTAAATATAATTAGTCAAAATATATTGACTAAAGACTACATAAATTTTATTGATATATAAAATAGTTTTTATTATTAATAAAATTTAATTTTTTTTTATAAATGTTTATTGAATTAGCTACCACTATTTTAACTCCTATCTACTTTAAATTTTTAAATTTGATTATCAAAACCTTGACATAATATTTAACTCTATTTATTAAAACTCAAGATTGAGTAGGTCACAAAAGTCTTTGGTATTCCAAGTGAAGGATATAATATGACACTTCAACAACAAATCTAAATTGTGTTTTAATTCAGTAAAACTTCAGAAGAAGAGTTTTAAAAAGATAAAATTGTAAATTTAATTTAATTTTTTCATAAACTTTCTTTTTTTATCTTTTTTTTAAATGTATGTTAATCAAAACCCAAATCTTCCAATAAAATGTAAAAATTAGGTTATCAAACTTAGTGTGGGTCATAGACTTAATTTTTATAATTCTCTCCAGTTCTAAACAATATATATATATAATTGAAATTAACTTTTATTTTATGTATAATTAACTTCTATACTGAGGTATTTTTTAAAATTGTGATATTTTGTGTAGAAGATTTAAATAAACAAATTGGCACATGGTGTTGTTTGAAATCTTTACAAGGTTTCTTATCTTTACAAAGAGGTTTGATTGAAATAAATACATTAATTTTTTAATAAAAAGAACGTATTTGATTAACATTCCTTTAAAAAAAATAAAAAATAATGTTTTCCAAAAAAATATTTGATTAATTTAAAAAAAAATTAATAGAAGTCTAGAAATCTAACTTTTTCAAATTAAAATAAAAAATTGACTAAAAAAATATCATATTCTCTTTTTAAATTATTTAACGTGGTAATAGAATAATTTATGTAATATAAAATTGCATGTTTTCCCTTAAAAAAAAAAATAACATCCTACTTTTTTTAATGTCTTAACAAAATAAAGTTGTCATATATATATATTTTACCAATGCAATATGATCTACTCTAATGAGTCATAAGTAGGAAAATAACTATTTTGCATTGGATGTCTAGCTGAGTTCCATTAAAAGAAAAACTTGATACCAACATCAAATGATGAAGAAGGAACAATTTTCAAACCATTTCACACTTTTTGTTTCTATTCTTCCAAATAAATCGAAGAACAATGGATAATTTTGACTTGAAACTTGGATGAAGTCTGCAATCAAAAAGTAGTCCCTGAACTTTTCAATAAACTTTAATCTTAATTTGAAATAATCACTAGCTTATATTGAATTAAAAATAACTAAAATAATTTAATCAAATAACTAAAATATAAATAATAATAATTTTAAAATTATACATTTAATTTAAAATTACAATTACAATTACAATATTTAAATAATTATAATTTACGTATAGAAAAACAAATATATAAGTCTTGTTTTAATTGAGTGATGTAAATTGATATAATAAAAAATGAAAGAAGAGAGAGGGGAAATAAATAAACGGAGATGAAAGTTGTTTGAAATAAAAGAAAAAAAAAAGAGGAAAATATTTTATTATAATATAATATTATTTTATTCATTTATTACGTTTAAAATATTTGAAAAAATTGTCATAATTCGTGATATAATTAATTATTTAATCATACTGAATATCCAAAAGGTAGAAAAAAATCCCAACGTAATTGATAATAAGTTTAATATTTTTTAAGTTTCTTTTTCAGTTTTATGTAAAAAGAAGACGCGGCGGCTCTTTATCTTGTTTTTCTTATTTTCTCTTTATATATTTTATACAATTTTTTTCTATATTTTCCTTCCATAGTTATATTTTATAAGTAAAAACAAACTTAATTTAAAAATAATTTTTTTATCTTAATCATCATCAAACTAATAATCATAATAAAAATTATAATAAATCAGTTGAATTCCTAATCTTCATTTTCAAAAGCGTTTCTTCTTATTATTTAAATTTAATAAAAAACAAAAATATTAAGTTATGATTAAACATAATTATAAATTTATTGGGGACACTGCGAAATCGGAAAGGTAAGACAACCAAGAAATAACACTACTTGATGTGGTGAGTTCGTTCTTTGCGCTCTCTTCGATACTTTACATTAACAAAATAGGAATATTAATGTCTGGTAACCAGTGGTTACTGGTATGTTTTAATTATATTTTAGATTAAACCAAAGATAATGACCACATAAATTAATTTTGTAAATTATGATTCATATCATGATTAAATTATGTTTGATAGTAAAAAATATTATAAAGATATTTATGATTTTTAAAATAATAATAAATAATATATTATTCATATTAAAATATTCAATTTATTGTCATATTAACTGGTTAAATAAAGTAATAGATTTGTGCGATAAGATATGTTGAATTAAGATGTTCCTTATGTGTGTAGCTGTTTCGAGAATGTGACTCCCCTAATCCACTGTCACATATTCATTCCCTTTCAAAGATGGAGTACCCCTCCTTCGATAGGGCAAGTGGACCTTAAGCCAGTTTCAAAGTCATTAAAAGGGTCTTGTTTAGTCGTGAGACTTAATTTAATAGAAGGGGAAAAAAGTGAAAGAATGATGAAATCATAAAGGGTGAAGCATGGTGTAGCATGTTGTGGGGTGTCTTTTAATTTGGTTTGTTTTCCAACCTCCTAGGAGAGGTGAATTTCGTGCAATCATGATGTTTTCTCATTGAGTAACATGGGTACTTATAAAGTGTAATAATTATTATTCAACTTTAAATTTAATTTAATTTTATAACATAAATTTTATAAGTTTATACATGTTAACTTATATACGAAATTATATATTTTATTGATGATATGACGATGAATAATTGATAAAATTAATAAATTATTGATAAGAAAAACTTTAAATAATTTTAATATTATATTAAAAAATAAATTTTAAGTATAATTAGATTTATAAAATCAAATTTAAAATTTCAGTTATTTGTTGGAAAATCATATTTTAAGTTGTCTAATTTAAGATTTATTTATAAAAAATTATTTCATTGATATAATAGATTTTTATCTAGTCTGTTTTTAGAATTATTTATGAATAATTATAGTTTGTCTATGTGTAATTTTTGTTAACATAGAAGTTTTACTCCTCATTTATTTTTATTTTTTTAATAATAATTTTTTCAACAAATGATGGTTGTTATTGAGATTTCAAACTAACTGAAATGTCATGTTGTATAGTAATAATTAACGTAAAGTTTTTATAAAAAAATAAAAAATTAATAGGGTGAAATTTACTTAACATCCCCGGCTATTATATGCCTTTATAAATTAAATTTAAATATAAAGTTGAGATAAAATATAGAATGGTATTGGAAGTCGTTGGGAATTTTTCTTATATTGCGTTGACAAAGGCAAGTTGCTAAGAAGGTTTGATTTTGTTATTCTACTTTGCTACTCCTTTTGTCTTGTTTAATGTACGTTTCTCGAAGAAGTTTCGTGTATGTATATTCTCAAAGAGGATAGATGCGCAAAATTTGTTCTTATAGCTTCTTCTTGTTATACATATATAATAGTAACGTATCTGTCCACACCTATATTTTTATGTTCAAAAAAACAAAAACAGTAAACCTAAATTATCATATTATATTTAAAATTATAAATAGGAAAATAATAAATAAAAATGACTAGATAACAACGTGTTTTTATTCTATATAATGTTTTATCCATACAGATTTAATACCAAAACAAAGTTTTGATCAGAAACCATGTAGCAACACGTTGTATTTATTTAGATTAACATAGAGAAATTGCTTCTTATTTTTTTTGTAACATTTATTTATCTTAATAATACATTTTCAATTCTATTTCTTACCTTTTTTTTCATCTACTTCACTTTTAAGCCGAGCAAAGTATTAAGCTACAGTGTATATTTTAATATTTCTACGAACAGTGTTTAAGATGGAAATTGAGAATATGTACGTACACTCCAAATATTTGTGCTTTTATTATATCGTGATTGTACCTATTCAAAACGACAAGATTGCGAACTATTCTTACTATTTTGAGGTCGGTCGGAATATGAGTGAGCTTCTAATGGTCTTTCTTCAAGTTCTAGTGATTTAACTTTCAAGTTCTAGTGATTCAATTTTTAGAAAACAAGGGGCTCCTTCCTGCGATATCACTCCAACTCCAACGCTAAGTCCGTAAGAACACAAAATATAATGAATATAAGAGTACTTTCATATGTTGTGTATTAGATGTTGTTTATTAGATGATCGTTTATGTAGGACATAATCTGGTACATATAGATCCAATTGTAACCTGTCCACCTTTAGTCTTCTTCTTTTTGAAATGACCAACTATGGGGTCAGACCCATGACCTAACATGCCCCCCAACATAAAGCGTAAGCCAATAAAACTAGTTTGAAGGTTGGAAGATGATCCATTCGTTTAATTCCATCGGCCCAAACCCATACCCTAACACTAACAAAAGAGTAAATGAAAAAAAAAATCATCTTATTTTTAATTAGCGTGAAATAAGATATTCTTGTAATTTTTTTATGTTGATGCAATACATATTTTAAGTAAAATTAAATATTTATAAATAGTTAAATAATAATTGAATAACAAACAATAGGATAAATTTAACAAATTTGTTATGAGAGAGTATGATACCATATTAATAGTTTATTTCTAAATCAATATCAATATAGAAAAACAATTTGTTAAGTGAAGAATTCTCAGCTTTTATATTATATATCTAGTTAGTTGAAGTGGATCTGTAATTGATTTTAGAATAAAGTTGTTCTAAGATTTACTTTTTGAATTTTGATATTCCGTAAGTCACAACACAAACGTAGGTCACACTTTTAGGTGTACTGGTATATGCCTATTGGTAGCTGATAAGGAGTTATGAATCTTAAAAGATTATGGCTGGTAAAAGAAGGAATACCTACTTATAACTACGCCTACTAGTCAAGCTTACAATTTACTTCTATTATGGAACTCATATTTTGACATTTTAAAAAATTATTTTACAACATAATATACTAATAATTATATTTATTAAAAAGGACTTTGAAATGAACACTTTTTTTTTTGTTTAATAAATTCAAAATATTATTTTTGATTTATCAAAGTCCGTGACACTAGTTTTCTACAAGATAGATCACCTTCGGTTTGCCAAGATTTCACACACAACAAACATACTTTTCTAAAAAAAAAAAAAAAAATAAAAATTTAATATTTTTTTTTTTTTTTTAATTTTTTTTTTGTTTTTTTTTTGATAAATATTTTAGGTTTTTTTGGAAAAAAATTTAAAAAATCAATCCAACAAAAAAA
>Ga0123342_1003054_pt1 | contig 27273 bp, 11 predicted proteins | sample Turbeawhitnodule_FD_89960 | JGI IMG/M metagenome (GOLD analysis project Ga0123342, IMG submission 89960) | Root nodule microbial communities of legume samples collected from Mexico - Turtle bean Mexico white nodule | ecosystem: Host-associated > Plants > Roots > Nodule | place: Mexico: Nepantla...
AATAAATAATTAAAAACTACATAGTTTTAATATATTTTATAACTAAATTCTCTAAAATTTTGAAAGTGTAACTTTACATTACAAATAAGTTTTCTAAAGTTTCAAAATTTTATTTTAAAAACTCGGCAAAATAACCTTGGATAATAAGTATATCAACCTATGAATAGGCTTCCATCTAGTATGTTCTTAGAATTCTTTTATGAATATGTATAATCTACCTATGTATATTGTTAATATATGAGTTTTGGTCTAGTCCTCCCATATTTTTTTTTGTATTTTTTTTAATAATACTTTTTTCATATGATGACAAATGATTATTGTTACTTGAGGTGTCAGCTTAGCTAATATGTGAAGTTGCATAGTGATGTCTAACACAAAACCTTTTATTAAAAAAAAGTATATCAACCACTAATCTTGGATAATAAGTATTTCAATAGTATTTATATATTTTTTATGATTGATGGTAGTTGGTTTATATAATTCCTACTTTTTTTTGTTACGAGCTCATACTTCAAAAAACTTGACTTATTTTTTTTTAGTTTTTGATATACATATATTTTATGTGCAATTTTAGTTTTAGTTATGATTGCTAATATTTATTTCTCATAATTTTGAAATATTTTTAATTAAGACCTTTATTTCAAAATGTATATAATAATTGATTCATCGTGAAAGTGAGAAGTGATAAAGTTAATTTCTTCTCATAATATGTTCTTGCAATCTTTAGCCAAGAACACACATGACTTTCAAGCCCACATTTGATAGATAATGCAGTTATTTAGGATATATAAAGTAGAGATAAACACTAGTTGTTATCAAGTTAGGTGATGAAAACTCATCCAGCCTCGAAACATTCAGCTAAGAAGATTGGAAGTAGGAAAAGGATCTCAAAAGACTCTAATCTCAGGGAGAATTAATTGTTGTCTGCTCTTCCAATTAGAGAGAGACATTTATCCTTCTATGAGTGGAGAGTTTTTAGGGTTAAAGCTTGCACCTTGGCTACCCATAGCACTATAAATACAAGTGCTAGCCCCCTTGTAAATGAGCTTTGAATAGACTATTGAATTGCTACCAAAATTTCAGTCTCCCCTAGTCTCTTAGTTCACTCTTTGCTAGCCTTATTTCTAAGTGTTTTAGCAAGGAACCTCTTAGGAGTTGGCCTAACCTCTCTTAAGCTTCATTATCATTCTCCATACACCAATATTTCACAATTTCTTTCACTCATTTTAGCCACCCAATCTCACCAAATTCTGCACCCAAAATACAAAACAAAAGACTCTTAACAATGCAAGCTAGGATTGCATCATTAGGTAACAATGGCTTGTGACCCAATTAGGGACATTAAGGTGATGGAAGAAACAATATTGGAGTAAAAAGAAGATACTATATTATTTAGTGTTTCTTCTCCTTAGATATAATAGACATAAGTGTGGCTGAATTGTGATTCCTTGTTAGGACTACCTTCGGCGGCCATTGAGCCTGTGCTAGAGAGTAGTGTGTATACAGTTGATACAAACCAAGTAGCTACGAAGATGACCAAGGAATCCAAAGACAAGGCACATGGTGAGCAGTCATCTCAACAAACAATTCAAGATCTCACCAAGGATCTCATGGACCTCACCAGAGGAGATAGGCATAAACCGGAACACCAATTATTCTTTCGTCTGGTCTTCTTAAAAGATAGAATATGTTGTAAATATTTTGGGCTCACTTTAGGGGTCCAAATAGCAAAGATAGGCTAGAATAAGGTGCCTTTAGCGTAATAGGGGGTGTAGTTATCATTTTAGTTTGTTCCTAGCCTTTTAGGAATGAAATTTGACCTAGTTTCTAGAAGGACAAGCCTAAGGTGCGATTTTGACTTAGTGAAACCCTAAGGCTGCCCCTTTTTTTAGTGTTTCCCATCTTACCCTTCATGCTTATTCTTTAAGGCTCCTTCACCTATAAATAAGAGACCTACATTATTGTATTTTACATGTTGAATTTTGAGAAGTAAAAAAACTCTGCACAATTTGTGTGAGCTTATAGTGAGGCTTGTTTCCTCTTTACATGGTCTTATCTTGAAGAGTGTGAGGCTCTCAAGTGGCGACCCTTCCACTCATCTTGGTGGCCTCCATACCCCAAGTGGCGTGATCATCCTCACCATCCCTTCCCTAAGTTTCTTCTTCCATTTTCCTTTCCATTCCATTTATTCTCTTGATTTTCATATATTGTTCCTTGAATTGTGCTATTGGGTTTTGGCTCATTTATTGAGTATGAATCATCATTTGGTTTGGAAATAACCACCATTGATGCTTACCATGTTCTCATTCCATTTCCGCAATTGCATTCCATATTCACCATATCTTGTTTTTCCATCTTTACCTTTGTGAAGTGAACCTTCACACTTACTTAACCATTAGGTTAAGTTCGTATCCAGTGGGAATCTTCCTTAGGTCCTAACCATTAATTGCTACAATCTCAATCCTAAGTAAAGTGTCACACCTAAAAATGGCTAAATCTAAAATCAACTCACATCAATGGTGGAAGAGAGAAGTTAGGAGGATCGTTAGAGATGGAGGAAAATGGGACTGAAGGTTATTTCAAATGACAAGTCATTTTACTGAGGTTCTTAAACCCATGGTATTTTATGGAGGTTCTTAAATCCATGGTATTTTACGGAGGTTTTTAAACCCATGGAAAGGTTTTGGAACCCATGGTATTTTACAGAGGTTCTTAAACTCATGGTATTTAACAAGGATTTTGAAAGGCTTTTCCTGAGGTTTAAAAAACCCCCGGGAAACATGTTCCCCAGAGATGGTTTAGTGGGGGAAATTGAAACTCTGGGTAAATGACTTAATAAAGGTTTTAACCTTGGGTAATGTAAAAATAAACCCCCGTTAAAATCATTTTTTCTTGTAGTGAAAGATAAGGAAAAAGAATTAGAACGAAAACAAAAAATAACAAGATTAATATTTTGATCACCTTATTTTATGTATAGTCTTCTCAATGTGTGGTCTAATCTTAATAAAATTTGATTATAGAGACTAAAATTTAAATAAAACAAATTTTTTATAGTTTTAGAGAAGTACGAGGAGAAATAATATAAAACAATGTGTGAGAAGGTATTGGTGGATTTGTCTTGGCCCTGGTCGGATTCATGGAGAGGTTTGTGATATGGAAAGGTGCTTGGATTGCGATTGTGAATCATATCTCTTGGTCGGATATCGAAAGATGTTTACCAACACCCGTAGAATTTGACAAGTCGTTATAACCAACCTATATTATTGGCGAATTTTCGATAAACTATCCAAAAATTTTGGAAATTGTTTTTTATCCTCCCGCTCTACACGGGAAATCTTGACATATAAATAGAGAAATTGTTTGATGTGAAAGGGATAGAAAATTCTTTACTCATTTGTGCCCGGTTCATAATAAATGAATAGATAAAAATTGAACACATTAAGCGAATATCCAGAAACACATTTAAACCAGAACAAATTGGAGTTCGTCATGGGGCAGAAAAAACATTTCCTACTCCATAGAAATCCAAACTAGCTCCATTCCTTAGGAAAAGAGCAAAAACCACGTGTTTTACCTTTGAGTTAAGACGACATGAGAAACCCAAGGCAAGGCGTTCCAACAAAAAATGAGGGAAATGACAACCCTCTCTGCAACAAATCATGGAGACCGTGCAAGAACTCCAACGCGAAAATGTAGAGAACAAAAGACAAGGAGAAGACATTTGCACATAGCAAGATCATTTGCGCGAGGAGTCGCGATTAGAGCAAGAGAAGACTAGGAGATGAAGCAGAAATGTTCTGGCAATTGATGGAAAAGGTCGTCAAAGCCAACGAATATCTACAGAAAGTCAATATGAAATTGTGATGATCATCTCGAGATCAGACATCGCGACAAGTTATGGTAAACCCGTGCCAATAGACGCACAAGAAAACCCACCATCGTTCTCCCAGGAAATTATGGATGAGTCGGTTCTCGCATTACCTTAGGCAACTTTTAGACAACCTCGAGGTATCTAGCAAGCTGAGTTTTTCTCGAAGGACCAATCATCTTCTAGGACATCGTCGAGATGCCTGATATGAATTCCACCAAGCGCACGGGCACAATACAAAGAGTTGTCATGTTTTGGCCTCCTAACTTGCCAGACTAGCGGGGGACGGACTTTTGCATAATTACTTGAAGACGTAAAGAGGGGAGAAGCTACTCTGAATGTCACATCTCGCGTTCCTTAGCACGAGATCGCCATTCTGGAGGATTTCAACACCATAACGGGAGGATTTTCGGACAGAGGGACGACCACCTCAAGCCACAAGCTCTATGCTAAATCAATGTTGTCTTTGAAGACTTGTCAGGAGAATTCAACAACCCCATATGTTTCTCATCATCCGATCTGAAAGTGGTCGCCCCACATAAAGATGACCGATAGTGTTATGAGTGATCACCATGGGACACAATGGACATCGGGTCCTAATCGTCTAATGTAATGTTTTGAATTTTAGAAGAGTTGATTTGGAGCTGAAATTGACCCAAGAATCATGGTTTTTTTTTTGTTTGATCGGCGACCCAAGAATCATGGTAGAAGCTATTGAAGAAGGGAAACTTGATTTGCTTCCTCTGAAAAGAAGTAGTCTGAAAATGTTTCTCTGGGAACCCTCTTTCACTTCTTGGTAGAGAGTCTGGACAGCCAAAGTAGAATTCCCAGGAAATTTGAAGCACCCCACTTCTTGATGCACCACTTTAAGAACCACCAACTCACCAAAAGGTATTGTGTAATGGCGGAAGCCAAAAAAAAATAAAGCAAAAAAAGCAAAAATTTAAAAAGCTAAACTCAAAAAAGAGAATAAGATGTGATAAACAAGAATAGAGAGCCAATAAAAGACAAGCAAAAAAAATAAATAAGGCAACCAAGAAAAAGTCAGCACAAGCAAAAAGACCTAATAAAAGCTTTAGAAAAGATGAAAAACAAAAATTCTAGAAGAGACTGGTAGGGACTGTTCCAAAATTTATATCTATTTTTTTCACAAAGATTTGGAATATGAAAATTTTATGGTATATCGTGAGCTTAAAAAGGAACAAAATGCCACAAATTTGAGGGCAAACAGATATGTATACGTGGAGAAACAAATAAACCAAACTTGTAAAAACGCAAACAGTTTAACAGCCAAGGAGAAACTGGTTTCAAAACTGGCAGATTGGATTGTACAATTTATAGTAATTTTTATACAGCAAATTGTAAGCTGAAATTTTAACTGTATATAGGTAACATATGAAAAAATATATGGTAAAAGTTTCAGGCTAAAACACCAAGGGAGGTTCGGAAAATTTAAAACCGAGAGAAAATTAGCATTGAAACAGGTTGTCAAATAGAAAAATGTCATGACTTTTGAAATTTATATCTTTTTCGTAGTTGAAACTAGGATGTGCCTTTTTTTAATGAGAATTGGTAATAGGTTAAGGTCTTTACAAACAAAATTTCACAAGGTTTGGATACAAATTGAGGTCAAGATAAATTTTGCAAACTAAATATAAAACATAAAATTTTGGACACTGAACAGAAACCTAATGGAAGAAAGAACAATGGACAAAACTCTCAAGAAACAGTGACAAAACACCAAGGGAATTAGGTGCAGAAAATTTAAAACTGAAAGCAAAACTGGCATTGAAACAGGTTGTCAAATAGAAAAATGTCATGGCTTTTGAAATTTATAACTTTTTCGTAGTTGAAACTAGGACGTGCCTTTTTTAATGAGAATTGATAATAGGTTAAGGTCTGTACACATTTTTTTTCACAAGGTTTGAATACGAATTGAGGTCAAGATAAATTTAACAAACTGAATGTAAAACATAAAATTCTGGACACTGAACAAAAACCTAATGGAAGCAAGAACAATGGATAAAGCTCTCAAGAAATAGTGAGAAAAGAAATGCAAGAACGCACCAAGGAATGAATAGCAAGTGTGGATACTCAATACTAGGCAACACAAGAAAAACAAAAGCAACACTTTAAGCAAACAGTTTGTGTGCACTAGAGAATTTTAACAAACACATTGTAGACAGCAACAACACATGAATGATTTTGACAAAAAGAAGCAATATTTGGACGTGACAGTGGACATGCAAGAATAAGGAACACTAAACAACACCTAAACACACACATACACTAAACACAACAAACAACAAGAAACACAAGTTGAAATAATAAAAAACAGCAAGAACAACACAGTTTGGCAGGGTGATGTGCGGACAATGTGGACTTGATTTAAGCGAAGATAAACCGAACAAAACTCAAGATAAACCAAGGGATTCACATACAAGACATATTAAATGGTAAAAGTTGAAAGAAGACACCAAAGGAATGAATCAAATGCAAGAAACAACAAGAACAAATGAAGAACAACAAGGTTAGGCAACGAAATGCAGTAGAATGCGTGTGATGATTGTGGCACTGAATTTAAATGGTGAAAATGATGTGTAAGCAGTGGCAACACAGGTATAAACGATAGAAGATGGAAACAACCGGTAAAAATGGAAGAAAACAAGAAGAATATTCCAGAACAAGGACAAATCAAACAAGAACAAATGTTGAAACCAAAAAAAAAAGTTTGTAGAGTTTTGACTTAGCTTGACCAAAGGATTTTTTGTGTGCTCTAATCCACCTGATGCAATCCAAGATCTTGAATGAATGATTGAATGAAGAATGCAGCAAAAATGGAGTGGTGATTGAGGCACATAACGGTTGAGAGGTGTTAGGTTTTGGAAGTTTGATGGTGGTCAAAGAGGCTCACTAGAAAGAGAGATTTGGGAGAGAATGATTGTTCCAATTCATAACTCTTATTCATTTAATTGCAAATCCAAATACATGAGTGCATTTGAGAGTATTTATAGATGAAGGTAGCTTGCTCTTTAAGCTACTATAACTCTAGTTAAGTAAACGTAACTATAGTGAGTATGGTGGCTTAAAGAAGTCGTATGTGCTCTTCTAAGGTGCTTTAGAAGCCCTTACTTGTATGACAAGTTAGGGTTTCTAGAGTATCCTTATTTCATTTATAATAGATAAAAGTATAATACAAATCCTATACAAGTTATTTCTATTATTTATACATACAGTTCATCTATCTTTTATTCTTGTGTATGGTGATTTTGGATGGTCCTCTATCGTGTTATGTTGTCCTTGGATTCGACCTAAGTTATCCCTATACTACATTAGGGGGAACATAGTTTTATTTTGAGACTGGACGCGACTAAACAGTTCTATTAGTGATCGACCATTCCATCAGCTCGGTGAATGTCCATGATATTGATAAGGGACATAAATCAATTTATTTTGTCAGCAAAGTCCTATAAGGAGTCGAGGCGCGTTACTAGATCATTGAGAAGGTTGCTCTCGTTGTTGTCTTCACTATTCGATGACGGTAAGACTATTTTCAGAGTTTCACTATCGTGGTAATGATCGATCTTTCCATCAGGCAGGTCCTCGCTAAGCCAGATATAGCTGAAAGGATGGATAAATTTGCAGTTGAGTTATCAGAAACCTCAGGGGCCTATCAAGCGACAAGCTTTAGCAGATTTTGATAGCGGAATGTTAGGCTCCTTAGAGGAAGGTCAGACTTTGATGAAGCGACCTTTAAAGTTCTTATAAACGAAGATTGAAAAAGGGTGAGCAAACCCCTTCCACTTACACTGCTTAAAGATGCCCTATAGCTGACGAGACAAATTCTTAAATTTGATAAAGTAAAAACACATGTTTGAAGTCAGAATAAAACTGAAGTGCGTACAAAGAATGATAAAGGCCCAGATAAAAGCCTAACTGTTCGGATGTAGTTGGGCCAAGGTCATGTTCAAGATGGTCAACACCTCATTCTCAAACAAATCCAAAGACAAACGTAACCTTAATTTAATGAACAATATTGTAGATGAAACAGAAAGGGCCCTCAGTGTCGACATTCTCATCCTTACTCACCAGCTCATCTAGCTCACATACTTGTACTACCCTCACATGTCTCTCATCTGTTTTATTCAAAGTTGTGACTCCCGCAGTGCCCTAAGCTTTTTTGCACAAGTATACTTGAAAATTTCCTTAAAAGATCCGCTCTAGCCTAAAGGTACGCGGTAATATAATCCATGATAACCAAAAAAGACACCAAAGACACGACCTTTACACGACCAAACCCATGAAAACAATTTTTCAAAACACTAATAACTAATAGTACCAATAAACCATGAAACTTCAAGGAAAATAGGGTTCATAGAATCACATAATGTGAAAGGTCTTTTTGTAAAGTCCTCACCCGAATAAATAATTAAGAACGGAGGGAAAAGGTTTTAGACGTACCTACGAGAGTGTGACACAAGAGACAAATTCTTGAAGAGGAGGACACGATATTGGAAGGTTCTAGAATGTGCGCAAAATGTTTTGTATTTTGAAATGAGAAGTTATGAGATGTTACGCGAAGTAAGGAGGTCGTGGGATGTTAAAAGAGAGAGAAATCGCGCAACCACTAAATAGGTGCCACGTGTAAAAGTGGATGAGTAACTGTTAGAGCCACATTGTATAAATGACATCTTAATGACAGCATAAACCTCTTCGCCTACTTGACTCGGGACTGGGCAGTTGTGTGTCGTTCTGACCCTGGTTGGGTTCATGGAGAGGTTCGTGTTGTGAAGAGGTGTTTGGATGACAATTGTGAATCATATCTCTTGGTTGGATATGGAAAGATGTTTACCAATACCCGTATGTTGGCCCAAGGCAGATCGCCTCCCCGAACATTAAATTTGGTTAGTCATTATAATTGATATATATTCTTGACAAATTTTCCAAAATTTTCATTTTTTTTTTATCTTCCTACTCTATATGGAAAATCTTGTACTATAAATAAAGAAAAGATTTGATACGAAAGGGATCGAAGATTCTTTACTCATTCATGTCTAATTCGTAATAAACTAATAGAGAAAAATTGAATGCAGTACGCGGATACAAATAACCAAATCAGTAATAAATAGAGTAACTTCAACTATAAATTGGCTTATAGATCAGAAGTTGGGTTACATGTACAAAGCATTTACTTCACCAAACTCCAAAAGATTGTTGCATTTTGCCCTTGAAATAAATGAAGAAGTAGAAGAAAAATAATGATTAATTGCTTGTTTGTTTAAGCTTAAAGTGAAAAAAAGAACCCGTTCATACGAAGCCTAGGAAATGAAAGAAAAAAGTCCAAACATGCATTAAACGTTATCCATAAAATTTGCAACGTCAAGACTTTATTTAAACACCTTAAGAAAAATTACATATAAATTTACAAGTCTAAGATAAGTTCGAGTTTCATTATACCATATTACCATATTGATATAAAAAGATATACACATCCCATTTTTAATAATTGAAATGTATAAAATTGTATCTTTTATCATTTTCCGACGAATTACATACATACATATATATATATATATATATATATATATATATATATATATATATATTCAATTGCAGTATCTATCTTAATAAGTTATTTAAAAATAAGTTAGATATTTATTCATATCTCAATCAATATAAATATTCTTTGTCAAAATTAAAATGAACCAATAAGTAGAAGTTTATCTTTGATCTTATACTTTATTTACTTTTCTTTAACTTGTTTTTATTTTTTTAACAGCATAGAATGTCCGTTTCTCTTTTTCCTTAAATCTATTAATTATAAATTGTAATAAACTATATATACATGTATAACATATTATAATTTTAACCACTCTTATTAAATTTTATCTTCTGTACTTTACATTTCTCATTTAAAAATATATTTCTAGTTTTCTCAATATTCCAATTTCTTAATTTGATTGAAATTAAAATATATATTTTTTAGTTAGATTTAATTATAATTTGCACCATATATTAACATGTACGATTAAATATTGTTATTTTTTTTAATAACCGATTAAAAATTATTTTTTTAATAACCGATTAAACACTGTGTATGAAATTATCTAATTCTCATGTATAGCCTGTTCATATTATTAGTTAAATCTTATTTTGGAAATAATTATGTGTAAAATGTATTAAATAATATGCATTTTACCTATTAAAAATGATAGGATTACTTAAATGTTAAATATTAATATAATTTCTGAAAAAAAATATAATTAAAATCATACCAAACCTTCTTTTCAGGAAAAAAAATCATTTTAATTTTTTAAATTTCAAATATTAAATTTGACTTAAAATAAGAAGAGTTTAGATCTTCTCCTTATCAGAACTTTAGTTTTGTATTTCTGAAAGAAAAATTAAAAAGTATCTATATCTTTATTGTATCTCAGATTCTAATTACACATGTGGAAAAATAAAAATGTATAGAATAAAAAATATAAAATTATTTAGTAATACAATTTTTTTAAAGATATAAATGTGTAAAAAATTAACATAGTTTTAGAAAAGGTGAAGTTAAATTCTTCTTACACTTAATCTTTTTGAACCTGCACCTACATAGTTTTAAATTTATGAAAATGTCCTTCTATCCGAAAACAAAAATCTAGAATTGGAAATAACATAGTATGAAAAAGTAGATCTGAAAGAGATTAATATGTTCTTAAAATAAAAATTTAAAATAGAATTAAAAAATCAAAATCTTATTCTAAAAAAAATCAGCAATACAAAAAATACGTTTCAGAAAAAGAAATCTGAAATGCAGAATGTATTTTTATATGTATTTCCATTTTATATAAAGGCATTTTCGCTTTTTCACACTGAAATTGGGTGCATGATATGGTGCAGGAAGTAATTGCCAAAGGTGAAAAAGAAAGTAGCCCTTTGACCATTAGAATTTTTGAATTAGGCAGTTTCTTCCTGCACCCCTATAATTTTCTTCCTGCACCTCCACAATGTTATGCATAGACCAAACTGTCCCTATTACTTTTTAAAAACCTTAAAATGCACCTGTATTTATTTATTTTTCATTCTAGATTATGGAATCCGGAAAAAATCGGATTGACACTTCTGGTAAAATTTTGGATCCACCAATCCGTAATTCAAAATATGTATTTCACATTCAAAAATCCATCTATCAAAAAAAGTATTCCAGATCTACCAATCCGTAACAGAAATATGCATTTCAGATTCAGAAATTCATAATTAAAAAGAAACATTCTGGATCCATCAATCTGTAAAAGAATTAGGCTTCCAAATTCAGCAATCCAGAAATCAATAATTTATGGAAAATTTGCTTCTGGAACACCCCTCATCCAAAAAAAAAATGAATCAGATCCAGATTGATGAATTCGTAGCACACTCCCAGATCCCGATTTTCGGTAACTACGATGCCCTTTTCAAATAAAAGGTTGATAGAGAAGAGCCAAATGTCCCAAGGAGGTCCAATAGACAAACTAAACAACCCTTGTGGATGAGGGACTTCATAAGGAATTAGGGTAAAGCTAATAGTAAATGTTAAGGGGCTCATGTAAAACCCAAATTTTGTAACCCTAAACATCACTATATAAGTGATGTTGTTTTCGAAAATAAAGCAGAGAACATTTTTACCCTATTATTAATTCCCTGAGTATTTGTTAGTAAGGTAGATATTGCGGCGTACCCTAACATTGATGCTTTCATTAACTTTCTCCATGCCTCCCAAACTTATACCCAAAGAATTGGAAGACCTTCTTCAGGCCATCAAGGACCGCCTCACTTCCATCCAGTCTCAAATGGAGGCTAATGAAGCTCGCCAGTCCAACCTTGAGGCAAGGAATGATTTCCTTCATTCTTCCATTACGGTGTTGCAGGACCAGGTTTCCACTATCCCTAATCCTCAATCATCATCATTTATTAGTTCACATAACACACCACCACCGTGCCCCCACCTCTTCCACCAATCAGACCACCCAAACTCGAAATTACTTTTTTTGAAGGACCCAACCCCCTAGACTGGTTGTTCCAAGCGGAACAATACTTCAACTTTTATCACATTTCCCCGGAAAATAGATTATCCATGGTTCCTTTTCACATGAGAGGGGAAACCCTTAGTTGGTTTAAGTGGATGCACCAAAATCATCTTATTATTGATTGGCCATCCTTCACACGTTCCTTAGAATTACGTTTTGGGCCTTCCTCATACACAAACCATCAAGCTGAACTTTTCAAACTCCATCAACAAACCACAGTCACGGACTACCAAACCAGATTTGAAAAATTATGCAATTGTGTCCATGGCTTAAGTTCGGAAACCATCCTTAACTACTTCATATCAGGTCTCAACCCTGAGACCCGGAGAGAACTTGCAATCTTGAGCCCTTATTCCATCCCACAAGCTATTGGCCTAACTAAGCTTATTGAAGACAAAATTAAAGATTTCAAACCTAAACCAACCCGACCCCCTGCATACACCACTGTTCTGAATTCCATCAACACCCACATTAACCGATCTCAAAGCACACAACCTACACCCCATACCCTTCCAATTAAACACCTCAGTCTCATCCAAATGCAAGAACGCAAAGCTCTTGGTCTATGTTATAACTGTGACGATAAATTTCTACCAGGTCATAAATGCTCCACTTCACATTTTCTCCCCCTATTAGATGACACAGAACCAGTCCCTGAAATTCTACACACCCCTCCTGATCTTGACGAAACAGAAGATATGATCCATTTCCACCTATCTCCCCATGCTATCACAAGAAATTTTTCCCCTCAAACTCTAAAGTTCCAAGGCCTCATCCACAATTTACCAGTTACTGTTCTCATAGACTCTGGCAGCTCCCACAACATCCTTCAACCTCACATTGCCAAACACTTACACCTACCCATTCAGCCCAGCCCACCTTTTCGAGTTATGGTGGGAAACGATGCCTTCATAACATGTCAAGGCATTTGCCCAGAGGTACAAATATCTCTCCAAAACTCAGTTTTCACGATTCCCTTCTATCTCTTACCTATAGAGGGTGCTAATGTAGTTATAGGAATTGAATGGTTGTGCACTTTGGGCCCCATTCAACCAGATTTTGCAATCCCCAGCATGGCCTTCACCCACCTCAATAAACAAATCACTCTTACAGCAACAAACCCACCAACCCCAACACAAGATACTTACCATCAACTTTGCCACAACATTTCCATCCACACCATTGCTTCACTTCATTTATTATCAATTGACACACATTCCATGATCCCCATTTCCCTGGAAACTAGATTACAAACACCATCCTCCCCACTTTACCAATTACCCCACTCCATTCAAACTATCCTACGCAAACACCGGTCCATCTTCAAACCACCCCACGGTCTACCCCCACTAAGACCCCATGACCACCACATTTCCCTCTTACCCAAAACTGGTCCAGTTAATGTACGCTCATACAGATACCCCCACTCTCAAAAACATACAATCACCCACTTAATTGCAGAGATGTTGCAGGAAGGGTTCATCAAACCCAGTACCAACCCTTTTTCATCCTCAGTCCTGGTCATCAAAAAGAAATATGGGACATGGTGCTTTTGTGTTGATTACCGGGCACTAAATGTAGTCACCATGCGTGACTGCTTTCCCATACCCACTATTGATGATTTGCTAGATGATTTGGGGTCAGCTCCAATTTTTACCAAAATTGACCTATACTCAGGGTACCACCAAATTAGGCTCAACCCAAATGACACTCACAAGACAACCTTCAGAACCATAGATGGACACTATGAATTTCTAGTTATGCCTTTTGGTTTGACTAATGCTCCCTCCACATTTCAGACAACCATGAATGATCTATTACGACCTTTTCTTAGACAATTTGTTTTAGTTTTTTTATGACATTCTTATTTATAGCCCCACACTGCAGGACCATTTGATCCATTTAGAGCTTATTCTGAAATTGTTACAAACACAACTATTTTTTGCTAAGCTTTCTAAATGCAGTTTTGCTACTTCAAAAGTCAGTTACTTGGGCCACATCATTTCCCAAGTAGGAGTGGCCCCTGACCCAGAAAAAATAAAGGCAATCACAGAATGGCCACAACCACAGTCACTCACGACTTTAAGAGCATTCCTCGGTCTCATCGGATTTTATAGAAAATTCGTTCGTGATTACACCACTCTCGCTGCTCCTCTCACCGATTTATTACATTGTCAAAAGTTTACATGGCCACACACGACACAACAGGCATTTACAACAGTGAAGACGAAATTAGCTAAAGTCCCTAACCTACATCTTCCAGATTTCACACAACCTTTTGTGGTAGACACTGATGCCTCCGCAGTGGCTGTTGGAGCAGTCCTCAGCCAAGCCAGTCACCCAATCACCTTCTTCAGCAAAAAGATGTGTCCCCGTCTCCAAGCAGCATTAGTGTATGTGAGAGAGATGTATGCAATCACAAAAGCAGTAAAAAAATGGTGCCAATACTTGTTAGGGAACCATTTCACAATATACACAAATCAAAAGAGCCTCAATACACTGCTATCACAAACAATCCAGACACCAAAACAATAAAAAATGGACAGCAAAACTCCAAGGGTATGACTTTCAAATAATTTACAAATCTGGAAAACACAATGTTGTGACTGATGTACTATCCTGCCAAGAGCCGCCACCCCTCTTGGTATTGTTAGCTGTCTCCTCACCGATCCCCATCATATTCAAAGAGTTGCAACAATATTTCAACACCACAAAGGGCAAAAATTTAATACTTACACTCACCAACAACCAACCATTACCAGTCAATTCTCCACCAGTTAAGGCCTACTCTTCTTCCGCAACCGGATTTTTCTTCCCCAAACTCAAGATTTCCGCAAGCGTATTATCAGCGAGTTTCATGATTCACCCACATGGGGACACTCTGGGTTGAAACCCACAATGTCCAAGGTAGCTGCATCCTTCTATTGGCCGGGATTGACAAGAGACACTAAGGAGTTCATACAACATTGCTCGGTGTGTTAACAGAATAAGTACCTGCCACATAAATTACAAGGATTAATTCAACCCCACGATCAAGTATGGGCAGACATCTCTATGGATTTCATTACGCACTTACTGGAATCTGCTGGCCACACTGTAATTTGGGTGATCTGTGATCGTCTGTCCAAGTACGCCCACTTCTTGGCCTTACCCACTCACTACATGGCCCAAACCCTCGCTCAAAGGTTCCCCCACTGAGACCTGCCGTTTACATGGACTCCCCACGAGCATCGTGTCGGACCGAGACCCTATCTTCACGAGCACCTTTTGGCGGAACCTGTTCAAAGCCCAAGGAACAACACTACGTTTCAGTTCTTTATACCATCCTTAAACCGATGGTCAAACAGAGGTTTTGAATAGGGGATTAGAAGCTTATCTCCGCTGTTTCGCCAGTCACCACCCCCATTCATGGTACAAATTTCTTCACCTCGTAGAGTTATGGTATAATACGTCTTACCATTCCTCCATTGGCACCTCCCTTTTCCACACATTATATGGACGACCGCCACCCACCGCCATTGACATACTCCATACACCCGAAACGGGCACCACGATTTCAGACCTGCTACACGAGCACACCATCGTTGTCCATCACTTGAAGCATAACCTCCATCGCAACCGCCAACAGATGCGGGCCCAGGCAGACAACCACCGCACTGAATACTCCTTCACCGTCGGCGAGTGGGTGTGGCTTCGTCTGCAACCGCACCGTCAACACTCTGTTGAACGGCGCCACTCACCCAAGCTCGCTCCTCGTTTTTCAGGCCCCTACAAGATCGCGCGTCACATAGGACATGTGGCCTACGAGCTCATACTTCCCTCATCATCACACATCCACCCTGTGTTTCACGTCTCTCTTCTCCGTCAGTTCAAAGGGGTATCTCAAGAGAGTTCATCTACTTCAAGTACGAACCCCACACCTCTTCTGAACTTACCTCCTTTCGCAAACCCTAATAACCCTCCGACAGCACCGCTTGAACTACCCACTCCGCACACGCCACCTGAGAACGCATTTACGAAGACGCATGTGACTTGGTCTCCCGCGACCGCTCCACTTCCCACGTCACCCAACCTCCAGAACATTCCAAGCATTGGTGACACCCTTTCAAACCCTAATCGTGGCCCAATGTTCCAAGGAGGCCCAATAGACAACCGTGCACTTTCAAACTTTGAGGACAAAGTTGAGTGTCCAGCGGAAGGCAATGATAGAGAAGAGCCCAATGTCCCAAGGAGGCCCAATAAACAAACCAAACAACCCTTGTGGATGAGGGACTTTATAAGGAATTAGGGTAATGCTAACAGTAAATGTTAAGGGACTCATGTAAAAGCCGAAATTTTGTAACCCTAAACATCACTATATAAGTGATGTTGTTTTCGGAAATAAAGCATAGAACATTTTCATCCTAGTATTAATTTCCTGAGTATTTGTTAGTAAGGTAGATATTGCGGTGTACCCTAACAAAGGTGAAGGCCAGTTTCGGGATATAGAAAATTGTAGGGGTGCAGGAAGAAAAACGTAGGGGTGCAGGAAGAAGAAGCTTTTGAATTATCCAGCACCAAAAGCCCAAGCCCAGAAAGTCAGAAACTGCACTGCAGCTCTGCCACTGGTGGTGGCAGCTTCTAACTCTAAAACCCTTGCCACGTCTTCCTCAACGAACATCTCTATTCCAATGGCTTCTACGGCTTCCAGGTACGCCTAATTTCTCATTTCTCTCTCATTTTCACTGAAAGCCCAACGAAACTCTCCAATGGGTATGCCAAAAAACCGAGCTTTGACACTCTCATCCAATAAAGTTACAAACTTTGGGTCATTGTTGCTGAACAAAGATTTACACAACGTTTTTCTGTCCGTGAACAACTCATTCTTTTTCTATCTGTCTGCACAGGCGTTTGAGGGCATTCAAGCGGTGGATGCAGTCCAAGGGTTTCCAGTGGAGCGATGCATTGGAGTTTGTGGATACACCCGAAGAGGGAATAGCGGTGAGAGCTCTTTGCCAGTTGAAGGAAGGTGATGTTGTGGCCGAAATGCCAAAAGAAGCTTGCCTCACCACCAAGACTAGTGGGGCACGTGAGATCATTGAAGATGCTGGTTTGGATGGTCATTTGGGGCTAGCATTTGCGATCATGTATGAGAGAAGCTTGGGTGGGGACTCACCTTGGTATGGATACCTTCAACTCTTGCCTTACCAAGAGTGCGTTCCAATTGTTTGGACCCTCGATGAAGTAAACGAGCTTTTGTGTGGTACTGAGCTTCACCAGGTATACCTTGTATTGTTGGGCTTAATCATCATGAAGGATGAATTAACATTGACCATATAGAGCCATGCTACACATGCTACTAATTTTTTATTGCTAATTCGAATGTGTGAAGATGAAGAGGGATGCTTTTGTTTCTTGGTTGAAGTTTTGTTGTTAGATTGTCTTTCATGTATAGTTAACTTAATTGAGCACCTTATCAATGCCTTGTTTTTATTTATTTATGCATTACATAATCTTCATGTATAACACTATGTGCTTTACCTTTCATGAAAATTATCTGATCTCTTACAATTTTAGGCAGACAGTGCAAGAAGACAAGGCTCTGATTTACGAGGACTGGAAAGAGAATATTCTTCCCCTGTTGGATTTAGCACCTTTAAAACTAAACCCAAAATTCTTTGACATAGAACAATACTTTGCAGCGAAAAGTCTTATATCTTCACGATCTTTTGAGATTGATGATTACCATGGTTTTGGGATGGTTCCCTTGGCAGATCTGTAAGTAAAGCCTATTGTTATTAACATGGTTTTCTTTTCTAATCTCAGTGTACACCTTTATTTTCCATTTATTCATTTCAACTTTGCTGCAACTCAAATTTGTAACTGGTTTTAAGAGCGAGAATTTTTAGGTCTAGCTTTAAAGCTTTTCAAGTTCAGTAAATGCTGATAAATTTATTCTGTCTAGAAAATAATGCCATCTTGTGTTTGTATACCGTTTCAAGAACTGCTATAGTGAATACAAATCTTGTGATGCTTTACTTTTTAATTTAAATAAATAGTTATAAATGAGAGTATGTGTAATATGCACAATTTGTTTTTTTGAGCTAGAAAACACAAATACTACACATGTTATGAAACAAGAAAATAGCTGAACATGGCTGGACTATAATACAATATAATATAGAGTAAATATTTAAATCAAAATACGGAATTATTTTATTTGTAAATGATTCATTGTATGCATACAAGTTTATTGTTATTGTTGTTGTTGTTCTCATCCAATTATTATGATATTCCCATTGGCACTGCTATAAAAGTTTATAAATATAAGTAAAACAAAATAAAAATGTAACTTCCTAATGTTCACAACCGACATGACAACTGTAATTTTGAAGAGTCTGTGATTTCCTGTCCAGATCTGAGGATTTTCCCATTCTAATAATGTCTATACTGTCTTCTGCTCTAGATTCAATCATAAAACAGGTGCAGAGGATGTGCATTTCACTGCTATGCCCTCTAATTATGAATCAGGAAGTGATGTAGATGGTAGTGATAATGATAAGAGCATTGTTAAGGAAGAAGTAGCATTTGATCAAATTCCCTCTATAGATATGACTGCGTCAATTGGTGCAAATGTTGGTAACTGCGTTGGTAGTGATTTGGATAGTTCTTCTGTTAGCGAGGATGATACTTCTATGTTGGAGATGATTATGATAAAAGATGTCGACAGTGGAACTGAGGTGAGAATTTTCCTTTCAGTTATATGTTTTACACTTCGAATTGAAACGTTCAATGTCACTAAGCTACTCTTGATGCAACCTCTTAATCTTCCCTTGAAGTTACTCTAATATTCAAGAGTTCCTCTTTGCCTAATAACAGGTATTTAATACTTATGGGCTATTGGGTAATGCTGCTTTGCTTCATAGATATGGATTTACCGAGCCAGATAATTCCTATGATATTGTAAACATAGACATGGAGCTGATACTTCAATGGTGTTCTTCAGCTTTTTCGGACCGCCACAGTAGAGCAAGAGTTTCCCTTTGGAAAAGGTTAGACTATTCTGCATGTGGCAGCCAAGAGTCTGAATATTTTGAGATCTCATTTGATGGAAAACCACAAATTGAACTCCTCATTTTATTACACATCATGTTATTGCTAGATGATGCTTACCAAAAGTTAGACCTATCGGCATCAGTTGCTGGGAATTGTCCTGAATCAAATGGTGAAACCACCCATCTTAATGGTAATATGTTTCCTAATGAAGCATTTAATATGAGCAAGAAATCCTTGCTGCCTAAAAGGGTTTGTGATGCCCTGTTGTCAATTGCGGACATGAGGGAGAGTCTCTATGGTTTGAATTCAGTTGAAGATGATATTGAAGCATTGGAAAGGTGTAGTTTAACTAGGGAGAGAAAACTGTATCATTCTTTGGTGCTGCGCATCAATGAAAGGAAGATTCTTCAGAAGCTCAGAAATTATGCTTCACAGCCAAATAAAATCAATAAGCACAGTTCACCAAGGAAGAAATTGAAAAGGACAACAAAGAAAACGACTTGATTTTTTGGCGTTCATTATTTTGTTCTACCATGGGATGCTATAACTTATATTTCGGTGCACCCAGTCAATGGCATATGCAAAAGTAGCATAAAAGCCTCCATTTTGTCACATTGAATTTTGGTCAGCAATAAAAGTGATGCATCATTTCTCTTTTTCATCAGTTCTTCAATGTACCATTTGTGTTTCGTAATTTATGCCATTATCTTTCATATTCCTTGCATTTTCTTATATTATGTTTTCCTAGTATTAATGGGAACTGCTACAGACCTAAATGAATCCTTTCAGGGAACATTTCATAATATTATTATTTTAAGCAGACCAACAATTTTGTGGTTTTCTGAGACTTCCATTTCTTTCATGATTTTCAATTGCTGCTGTAGCTAGATTATATAAAATTCAAATGTGTTATAAATTTAAGAAATGCACAAAAATAATTTTCTATAGAAAGCTTATAAACAACAAATGGTCTTTTTTTTTTAACGTTATTAAACCTTAGAAAGCAATTAAGTAATCCAAGGGGAACATTGAAATATGAAATCTTGGATCATCTTTAATGGTAGAACTCATTTTAAGTTTTTGATACACTATTACAAGTTCACTAGTGTTATACGGAATTTAATAACTACTAGTATTTTTAGCTCCAATATTAAAATTTGATCTGAATTCTTATATGATTTTTAATGAGTTTCACAATATATTATTACACTTTTAAATTTGTCTCTTTTATCACTTGTTTATTTGGACAAAAACAAATTAAGCAGTGATAAAAGCTTCAAGTCACCAACACAGCTACAAAGCACAAAGGTAAGGGCGAATTTAAAATCAGAATCTTGCACAGCAAAAAATCTTATCGACTGACAATTAATACATATTTACAAATTAAACTATTAACAGCTTTCACTGCTCATCAAATTTTATTTGAGTAAATTTATTTATAATTTTTTTATGTGAAGTAAAAATAACTGATGTGTAAATTAAAACTCGTTTACCTTAATAAACTTAATGATTTTAACTTTTTTTTAATAGATAATTTAACTTTTTGTATAAACTAACTTTTATTTTGCAGAATGTAAAAGTTATTTTTAGATTATGGGATAATTTTTTTTTTCTTTTTCTTTTATAAATACTTATAAAAAGACTCATAAATTTATACTGTATTGTTTTAATTCATTATAAACTTATGTGTATCTGTCCTTTTAAAATATATTATTATAAATTTATACTAATTGATTATAAATTTATGTGTTTTCATATTTTTAAAATATTATCATAAATTTTATGTTTGTTACAAAAAGTTATATTGATCAAAACACCGTCAAAATAATAGTTGTATATGATAAATGATAAATTTACAAATGTCATTACAAATTATAATATATATTTATATATACACATGTTTTAAAGAAGAAAACACTAATGTTATAATTTTAAAACAATAAATTCTTGATTAGGTTGGAGACTAAGTAAATATTGGTCTTCAAGATATTTTTCAGCTTTTTTATTATTAAAATAATATTTTTGTCAATAAATATATTTATTAAATTATATTGAAGGAATATTCATAATTTCTTGAATTTAAAAAAAACACATAAAAAAAATTAATGTAATGTATTTATGACACATTAATAATATATAATCTATAATAAAAAATTAATTAAATAAATAATAAAAACTTCATAAATAGAATATTTTTGTTTTACATTAATATTATTATAGCGATTATAAATTAATATAAAATCATCTTATATCCTGTTAATGAAAAACAATGAATTAGAATAAATACATTATTATAAATTTAAATAATTAAAAGAATTTAAAAAGTATATATATACTAATATATATATATATATATTAATTAGAGTACTTTCTTTTTTACAATGCGAAAAATGTAGCTGCACATTTGAATATATTATATTTAATATCTCTATATGTTTTCCGTTAATAAATAAAATAAATAGTTTAATTTACTTTGCTTAAAAAAAATAATATAAATTTTGAACTAAAATAATTAATTAATAAATGAATAACAAATCAAACTATATAATATTATACATTACTTTTTTAAAAGTTGAATAAAGTTGTAACAATATAAGGAAAATTGAGATGTTGAGAAAGGAGAGAGAACAAAAATAAAACATATGTATAAAAAAAAAACACATTTATACATAGTTATTAAAAGTATGTGTAATATATATTATTAGATACAATATATAACTATAACATATTATGATAATATATTATTATGTTAGAATATGTTATTATTATATGTAATATTATATTATAATAATATTGTAATTATATCATTAGAATTATAATTACATATAAATATTACACATGTAATTATTATTACAATATTATAATATATTATTATATTATAATATGTATTATATTATAATAACATAATATATGTATACGAAACTCACCACATATATATAAAACTCACTAATTAAAAATTTATTATTTTTGTTTTAAAACAAGTTTATTATATATTTTTAAATTGATATGTAATATATTATATATTTTTGCTTAATTTTTTTTTTAATTCTTTCCTTGAGAATCTGAAATAAAAGTGAGGGTAATTAAAATATTTACTAGAAAGAATGTTTTGAATTTTTTTAAAAAATTAGTTAATTAAATGATAAAACTGTAAGAAATTGTTTTTTTTTGTTTTTTTCTCAAATTCAAATTTCTCTAAATTTTTTAAAATCAAAATTTTAATTTAATATAAATAATTTTTAAATTTATTGTATTTTAATATTATAAAAGGTAAAATTAGAAAACGGGACGTCTACCTGTAGAAAAAGAATCTACTTTATATATATTGTCATAGATTATTATTATAAAAGATAAATAAAATTGAAAAAATACCGTGTAAGAAAACATTTTAATAGTTAATTATAGATATATAAAATACATAAATTTATATTTTAAATTTAAAATAAACTTTGTTTGTAATATATTGTCTTATATATAAATATATTATATAAGTAGAGTACAATAAAATTGTAAACAAATATTTAAAGATATATAAATCGTAAACAAAATAGTTACTAATTAAATTTAAATTTAAATATTATATTTAAATATAATAAAAAATTTATTTTCACTAAACCAATTTTATTGAGTAAAAAAAAGATAAAAAAGTAAACTTTTAATTATTTATATAATTTTTTTTAAATTTTTTTTGAATCATTTCAGTTTTTAACACCCTAAACTAAGTAGTAGAAAATAAATGTGGTATGTAACACCTTAAAAGTACATCTAACTATTATAATACAAGTTCTAAAGTTTCTATACAAGCTTAGAGTATTTCAAAAGGTTCCTAATACATGATTATGACTTATATAAATACAATATTTACAATACATATACTCAAAATCACATCCTAAGGTCCTTCAAACTCTCTTTCACCTATATAATCATTTGCTTGTGTACATAATATAGTCATTGCAGTTCACAACACAACAAGAAAAATAAGGGTAAGCTAGTGAAAATAAAAATTTATAATATATACAATTAAATCAAAAGAGCAAACCAAATTACATGGATCAATTTCTCAATTATTCAATCTTTTTCAAATCCCAACATAAAACAATCACATAGATCCCACATGGATTTACACATCCAGGATATTTGACAAACATAATAACTATTATTGCCTTCCGAAAGATCTGTATTAAGTAAGTCCCACCAGAGACTAACACCTGATCCAATACCCAAGACTTAGATTACCAGCGAATCTAAGAGAAATGATCAGGGTAAGTTCAATACAACCCAAGTCGTGTATATCATATTTACGATGTTCATGAACTCCTCTATCAACTTCTCACCACCTAATATCTTAGTCTATGTGACTTAGATCATTAGTGAAATTAGGAGATCTCTCTCACCACATAGGCATCAATACTTAATACACAAACAAACATCAGTTTATACATTATCCCAAATGTATGACTTCAACCCCCTACAATTTTCATTATGCAAGGCGATCCACAACATTCAAAAGTCTAATTACCGTAAAAAACAACACTTAAATACTAAACCATCCAAATCTAATAATTCTACAAGATTAAATAATATATAAACAAACAACACAAGATATGAATAAACAACATCCCTGCAAGAGAAATTGAATATTTGGACCACGTCCCCTCCACATCTAAATCTTCTAGCCTAAAGTACTATTTAAAGGTAAAGTTAGTTTCCCTTACCTTAATTGCTTGCTTTACAAACAAACTCTAGAATTTGAGTCTCTGAGCGTCAAAATATAAGGACCTAATGCAAGTTATCAAACAAAACAAAAATTCAGTATATAATAGAATAAGTAGACATAATTACTTTTCTCAACTGACCTCACCAAGATATTGATCACAAAATCCTAAGGAAAAAAAAAAGATAATAAAGGATCTTTAGAGCAAATATGAACTTACTCTGTTTGAGAATTTGTTCGGGTAGAAATGTTCCTTAACCCCTCAGTTAGAGCATGATGCATACATATCATTCATAAAGTATCTAATATATATATAGGGAATTTGATATTTACATATATCCAAAAACAAAATGTCAAAATAAAGTAAAACATTTTATCTACTCAAAGTAGAGTTCTATCACTTCCAACATTATCTACACAATCATCAGAAATAAAGAAAAACAATTTTTAAAACTTCTAAGATAAATGTAACCTTAGATCACAAACATAAAATACATCATTGTTCATTTCATTTTTAATAAAGCAGTCAAATGTTTATAAATAATTCACACTCAATATTACTCATGTTAGAAATCTATTTATCAACATATACATACACTTGACTATACTTCTGAAAGAGTCGTACATTGAATTAAACGCATAGATTTGCACCTGTCATACTACCCCTTGTGAACTCCACACACTATGTGTATAATAATCCCAATACCACTTCATCTCAATACCAATGCATCTCATATGACATGGTTAATTCATATAATAGGCCAAATCATTTGTTGCAATGTTGTTCTTGTGTGTTGGAGGAGGAAGATGATGCAGCGAAAGTCTTGAAGGAGAATGGAGGTTGCACCGAAATGGACTAGAGGAGAGTAAGAATAGGCGTTGTATTTTAGGTGCAAGGGGCCAAGGAAGAGGTTATACCACTTTCCTTAAGTTTGCTCACTAGGATTGAAAGCATCTAATAAAGAGAGACTTGGAGAAATGTGTTGAAAATTCATAAACACAATTCAATATTCATTCAAGTCTAAAGATTACAAGAGAAGAGCCTCTTATTTATAGGCTCAAGATCTCCTAAATCATGCCTATTGGATGCCTTCACCTTATTTAAGTTAAACTTAACTATGGTGAAGGTAAAGGCAAGCTAAAATTGGGTAGACTCCTTAAGGTGTTCTAGAAACCTTTGCTTAAATGCTAAGTGAAGGTTTATAGATTTTCTTGGAATTATTTTCAACCTATTCTAAAATTGGCTAAAAAAATACAAAGCACAAAGAAAGACTATTCTGTTATTTACAATTTTATACAAGATTAGAAGAATTTAGTATTTGATTGTGCTGTGAGGAGAGTCTTTTGTATGTCCTTTCTCCTAGCCATGGCACGAGTGAGAGAGTCTTTCAAATCGCAGACACATTCATATGAACCTCTTTCGACTCAAGACTGACTCAAAGAAATAAGGAGCAACAAAAATGAACTTACTCTAACTAAAATTTTGATCCGATAGTATTACTATATTCACTACTAGGAACTTAGTGGTGACCTCCGATCATTACTATGATAAAGGGGGTGGTCAAAATCTTAAAGAAAAGGCATAAGAGAAAAATAGAATGGTTTTTAGAGAGATAGTGGTTATATTAAAATGAGACCTAAATAACTTATTTTTCTATTTATATCTCATTTTAATAATAAAATATTCAAGTACTATTTTAATTATACCACTTCTATTCTAAAACTATTTTCTTACACTGGTGCATAAAGGTTTAAAGAGGGCAACTATTTTCACTTAAAACGACAACTTTCTAGCCTCCTTTGATGTACGTGTAGTCTTATGTCAAACAGAGAAGAAGACAACTATTTAGCCGCCTTCTTAAATTCAGATTTATAAGGATGGTTATGGTAAAAGCCGCCCTTATAAGTTGTACGTATTCAAACAAAGAGGGCGACCATGGTAAAAGCTGCCTTTTTACACCTCCCTTTTGTAAATCATTCTGAAGCATATAAGAAGACGACTATTTACCTTAGTCGCCCTTATAAGCCTTTGTTCTGTATATAAGATGGCGACTATTTACCATAGCCACCCTTATAAATCTTTGCGCTGCATATAAGAGGGCGACTATGGTAAATAGTTGCCCTTGTAGATGGTTATTTTTTTTTAGTACATTCTATTTAATGCTAATTCTCATCTAAATTGACTTGTTCAATTATAACCCAGTCATACAAATACATAAATTCAAAGAATCAAATTATATATATTGATAAAAATATATTACAAACACTAATAATATCTTTACCTATATTCCTATCTATCTATCTAATTCCTACACTATTGATTAACTATCGTAGAGTTATAAAAATTTAGGAAATATGTGAACAAAGAATGTCTAACATATTCTATGATGTTCGAAGACATTGGTTGCTCATCCGTGAAGAACTGCATTACAAAATAAGGTTCACATAAATTAGTGTTAAGATACATACATGTTAAAGAATTATAAAAATAATTTAGCATCATGCTACCTGATCCCAATCACTTTTAAGGCTTGGTCTTACAATGATAACCATCCATTGCATAACGTAATAGCCACACTCATAGCTTCCTGGTTGTCTATTACACTATAATTCAATAAAAAGTAAAAGTTAATATTGATAAACAATGAAAAGAGAAAGACAAAAACTACAAACCTTTAGTGTCATCCACTTTAGATTTTGAAAATTTGAATTAGATCGACCTTTTAGGATGTTATATCCACTCGATGAACTGATTAATACAAAAAACTGCCTTAGTAGATGCTTAATTAGTAACATACAGAGTTAAGTTTGTACTTACTTATCAATGATATTCTTCAGATGTGTGGATGACTTCTTGTGTAGGGAACAGAACCACACAACAGTCTTATCAACCCTGGATAATACAAGTAACTGCCAATGACCCCTATATCATCCATCAAAAGAGTTAGTAAATATTTAAAACATGAAATAGTAATAATTGACGACATATAATTAAACTTACTCATTAATGTAAGGGCATAAATAAATTTGTTTTCCCTCTTTTTCGAAGGTGTTAGTGATTTAAGATTGGGTTTCACTTTTCTTTGTTCCAGTGGGATTAGTATATGAGGGATCTAAGAATCCATACACATCTTCATTCCCATCATTGATAGAAACTCCATGCAAAAACCTACAAGTTATTAGTTAAAGCATAATCAATAATAATTTAACATAAAGTAAATTGAAATATAGGTAAAGATACTTACATCATAAAAAAATGAATTATATTTATATTGAACTTCTGATCCCCAACTTCAAATTCTAAGACATGTATATGTACAATGGAATGTCAGTGTTTATTTTAAAAAAATGTATCATCCCATAGAATGTTGAACACCCGCAGACTCAATACCAACACGTATCAATTGCTTTGGGTTGAACACCTTCGGAATCAATACCAACACTCAATACTAAAACGTATCAATTGTCGAGGGTCGAACATGTTGGGTCTATTAGTGTCTAAGTTCAAGAGGGGAGGGGTGAATTGAGCTTATAAAATTTTCGCAGGAACACACAATTTTCAGTATACCAGAGGCAAAAAGAACAGATTGTTTTTACATGAA